>Ga0214921_10004792_pt1 | contig 19607 bp, 23 predicted proteins | sample LL1505_MetaG_FD_177992 | JGI IMG/M metagenome (GOLD analysis project Ga0214921, IMG submission 177992) | Freshwater microbial communities from Lake Lanier, Atlanta, Georgia, United States - LL-1505 | ecosystem: Environmental > Aquatic > Freshwater > Lake | place: USA: Georgia | collected... | reverse complement strand
GACACTTTTTTTTTTTTTCCCCCCCCCCCCCCTCCTCTTTTTTATTTTTTTAGGGGGGGGGGTAAAAAATAAAAAGTGGTCCCTACTCCCCTTTCCTCCTTTTTCAAATAATAGTGTATAAAATTGAAATAAAAAATAAATTATATAATGATTTAACAACCAATATATCACTCCATCATATATTTTAACAAAAAACAATTGGCCCAAAAAACCCAGTTTTTGCCCCTACTTTTGTAAAGTATCTTAAAAGCCCTTTTTATGGACACTTTTCATTTTCGGGGCAAAATCTGGGTTTTTTGGGTTCTCTTTTCTCTTGAAATCTGTTGATATATATATTATTCTTTCCTTTTTCAAAAAGGAAATAAACAATAATATAGTAACTCGTCATTTATATCCACGTGTGTTGTTATAACCTTTTTCGAGTATAACCAGTATGAACAAAGGTTCAATTGTTTTCTTAGAGTTCTGGATTAAAATTATTAAATTACTGTTATATTAAATATCATTAGTAACTAGATGAGTCAAGAGAATAAATTAAGTAAAATAACCCAAAAAATTATTGAATCAGACAAAAATTATATGTTTTACTGTAACAACTGCCAAAACGAGTTTGACCATGTGATTGAGTTTAATCCTTTACCAGGATTGACTGCGTATTATAATTGTTCCTTTTGTAATAGTATTTTGCCAATAAAGGATTTGAAACAAAAATATAAAAATTACACTTGTTGTTGCAGTTGATTTGGTTTCTTGGGTTATTGCACCCATAGCGAATAATAATATAACTACAAATACATCATCCCACCCCTTCTATCAAAATCCTCTTTAATGGCTTGTGTTGAATACTTTATAATTATTTGTGTTGACATTCCAAATCATTTTTTACTACATTATTTACATTTTTTAACTTTGGCGATTCCTTATTCGCGTCGTGTGTGTCCACAGATTTTTTTATAAACCGTTTATTTCTTTGCACGTTTGTATTGATTGCCTTTTTCGTTTTGATAAATATCATATCGTAAATATAATCATTTGAATCGGTTGGATAATTGTGATTCGATGGAATATCTCCACTGTGATTGCTTATCGTTTCATTAAGAACAGGCGGCATTTGTTTATTATATGTGTATATATAAACATATAATTCAATTTTACTTATTGAGATATCCATTATTATTGTTTTACACCTTTTCTCATTTCCTAAGGCACTGTGTTTCGCAAACGCCGTGTTTTATATTAATTTTCCATTAATGTATATTTTATTATCATCATTATAATAAAAATCAAAACATTTTATTTCATCCTCCGTTGAATACGTCGGAATACTGTTGTTTGATGAAAAAGATAAAATACCTATAATAATTTTGGACTTCAATTCTGGAATATTATTTTTTTTTCTATACTTATTCACCCCCCTTTTTAATATATATCTCACCTCCTCATCTAACCCTTCGTGGTCATCGGAAATAGAATCAAAACAATATTTTCCATAATAGGTCTTTGGGTTCTTGCCGACTTTATAAATGAAAGTAATAAACGACATTTATAATAATTCATTTTAATTTTTCAAATAAGGGAACGCACGGATGGAATAAAAGACATATGCGCTCACTGCTCGTCAAGCAACATCAGCGCCATTGCGGAATAGTTGTGTAAATCTATCAAGGTATCGCGTATTTTTTCATCCTCCACAAGATTGACACCATTTTTGGTAATAGATATGGCGCGCTGCATTTTGTCCATGATACGAATTAGCACACCAATAACGCCAAACTTTTCAAATACGCTACCATAATCCGCATTTTTCCTTTTATACCGGTGAAGATTTGAAATGGGACACGTCCCATAGGGGCGTATTTCAAATCGTTACCGATATCCGACCCTTGACGAATTAAAATGTCCCATTTTAATTCTTCAAGGGTTTAAACAACTCCAGCGCCTCTGCTTGAATCTTTTGCAATTGCTCAACCCTGTTCATATTGTATGATATATTTGCGCATTACGTTTAAATATTTATTTTGTTGTATTTTCCTATTTTACAAATGTTGCAAATCATCCAAAATATTCCCAATATAAGCACGTATCCCCTTACATACGTCTTTGAACATATGAAGCTTCAACACAAGCCAGACACATTATGGTTAGAGTTTGGCGTGGCAAGCGGGAGGACCATCAATTACATTTCCAGTTTTACAAAAGACAAAGTATATGGCTTTGACAGCTTCGAAGGATTGCCCGAAACGTGGAGGGACGGTTTTGAAAAAGGGGCGTTCAATAGAAACGGAGAGCTACCCCAGGTAAACCACAATGTGGAACTAATTAAGGGATGGTTTAGCGACACTTTGCCTGATTTTATAAAAGCCCACAATAAAAAAGTGTCGTTCCTCCATTTGGACGCCGACTTGTATAGCTCTACCAAATATATACTGAACACATTAAAAGACTATATTGATACCGATTGTATTGTGGTGTTTGATGAATTGGTAAACTACCCCGGGTTTGATGGGGACACTGGGGAATTAAAAGCGTTTTATGAGTTTATCACCGAAAACAAGGTATTATGTAAATGGATTGGAATGAACGGAACGCCTACCGGGATGACTGGGTATTACCACGAAAATGTAGCATTGATTATCCACTCGATAGAGTAATAGGCGAAAAATGCGAACACACAGCCTCGCGAAAAAAAAACGATATAACACATAACATACGCAATATAGATAAAATAAAGACACAATAAAGACTCAATAAACAATATATTTTAAATATTAACACTTCCATCTCTTACCGCAATCGAGACAAGTGACAAACGTGGTCATTGGCTCATCTGCGGACCTTGTTTGCATCTGATAGTAGGCGCATTTCTTTGAATGACATTTGCGACAGAGAAACAAATCAGTTGCCGCTTCCGATACGGACTCATATTTGTTCTTGTCGCGTATGCTTTTCGCTGCAATTAGCTTGTCCCATTTTTGATGATTTATTTCCTGATGCGTCATAAACGCGAGCAAATGCGGTTTCAGTGTTTTTTGCTGTATTTGCTCGATTATGTCCGATGACTCCAAGTTGATGTATACAGTGCGGAACTTGTCCGTGTAGATTTGCACAAAGTGGGGGTTGTCCCATTTTTTCACTATTTTATGATTGGTCGCCTCTTTTATCGCCCAGTTGTAAATGCCTTTTTCCAGATTGACCCCGTCCTTATCGCGCTTCAATATGGCGCCGAGCTTGCCTGCAATATTGTTTCGGAAGTTGTCGGGGTTTGCAATTTTAATCGTCATTCTTTGTATTATACTATAAGCTGTGTTTGAGTAGTTTGATTTAAATATATATGTAATATTTAAATCAATTTTTTATTTTGCGCGGGTTTTACACTTTTTAACATTTCCTAAGGCACTGCTTTCGCAAACGCCGATGTTACAGCATTAAAAAAACGTATCTTCCCTAACACATTTTGGTGTTCGTTTTTAATAATTTAATTTATTAACATAACACATACAATAATAATACATACCAAAACAGACCCAACCACTTGACGCGTGTAGTAGTCTTTTAAAAATATTTCTAAAAATGAGTCGGAATTAGATTCGTAACTAGAGTGTTCTATGAACACATTATCTGCTTCTAGTATTACTAAACTAGCTTGTGGGACTTCTCTCCTTCCTATTGGTAAAAGATTATAATTATTATCATAAAACCCTTTAAACCCCGTTTCAATGTCAATTATTATGTTTAATTTATTTTGTAATTCTTTAAATGTAATTTCGGATTTAGATTTTGAGAGCATCGTCTTTAGGTGTTTAATTATTTGTGTAAACGAATTACATACAAATATTTCAATTTTATAACACTACGTGGATTTTGAAAAGAAAAAATATGCGTTTGCGAAACGCAGTGCCTTAGGAAATGTTAACAGGTAATGTCCCGTGCGCCTATTCCTCATTGCGCCTATTCCTCATCGCTATACTCGTATCCATCCTCGCTCAGCTCGGACCCAATGTTTTCCATATCCAGTTCATCGTCCTCGTCCTGATTGTTCGCGCTCCCGCTGTCCTCGTCGTCTTCATCCTCCGAGCTGAAATAGTCGTCGTCCTCTTCATCGCAGTCGCTGTCCACCACGAACCCGTCCTTCAAATACCCGTGCTTGGTCTTTTTCTCTGCGGGCACGCACTCCAGCTCGTCAATCTCGGCTTCGTCCTCCTCATACGTGTTGGCAAGGTCTTCAAACCCGCCAAACAGCTTCTCATACATTTTCTCCCAAACGTCCAAGGTCAGGTTTGTGAACTCAAACGCCTTGTCGGCGCCCTTTACCTGTGCGACAATGGCGCACGTGCCAAAAAACAAGGTGCTATCAATCGGGGGCGGAAAATCATATTTGTTTTCTCCGTTGGCCTTGCCATTGGTTTTCCCGTATACGGACACCAAGAACTTGTTGCCCTCCAGCTTGATATCCCACTCGGTCTGCTTCTCAAACCCGTCGGCGCTCTTGAATCCGCATTTTTTATACAGCTCTTCTTCCTTGAACTCTTTAATTTGGAGAGACTTTAGCGTGCCGGTCTTGTCCACGAGCACAATCTCGGTATAAGAGGTCTTTACAATGGGCGTTGCCTTTTTTGCCGAGGCGGACGCCTTTTTTGTATTGGCTTTGGCTTTGGCGCCCTTTGCCCCAGAAATATTGGGAATCTGTAATTGCAATGGCTCAGTCATAAAGGAGGACATTACTATAATGTGCGCATTGGGTTTAAATAGTTTACGATTATGAACATTCCATCATTCCGAATGCGTGCACTTGAATCGCCAGTCTAACCCAGATGCAAATATGCACAGGACTTAAAAAGATACGAACAATATATACAACACCATTGTGGTTTGCAAAATACATTATGAGAATATACGTGGACAACTATTCCATGACCACTTTTTCGCAACGTAAAAAAAAATTGGAGCCATACAAGACCACCACGCGCGCCTTAACCCAGCTATACTCGCCCTCAAGCGGCATCTTCCATATAGAGCCAACGCGCGCATACAAGCGAACGATTCCAGAGATTACCAAGCCATCGGTTCGCAAGGTGTATTCGGGGTTTTCCCTGATTCTTCCTCAATATGAGGACATTAAGGAAGAAGTATGGTCGCAACTGCCGGCAGACGGTGTTTTCTACGGAATACAAGTGACCAAATACGCGATGAACAAAGAAGACCCGCGCGTATTTTTAATTGTGGAAAGCGTGGACCAAAACGTCGACCCAAAGTGCGTAGACTTTTATTTTGAAACAAACAACAACTGCGAAGGAATCAACAATGCGCAGTTTCAGGAAGAGTTTAGTGGGTTTCTATCGCTACTAAAGTAATCTATTTATACTATATCTATATGTGGATTTGGACAATCAAGGCTTCTATTATTTCGGTCGTATTTATTTTTCTTATACATAACATTTACGGGTTTTTCAAAAACACGCTGACTGTTCCCAAAACGAAAGATTTAGTGAACTCGCCGACCAAGCAGTATGAGCATATTTTTCAAACATTGAATCGCAATGCAAGTTCGCCGCCTGCTTCTTCTTCTTCTTCTTCCGAGGCATATTCCATGTTGCCATCAGATATAGATATCCAAAGCGCTACCGTAAACCCGTATACAACCCTCAGCGAGCCAAAGCCGACCCCCTCGGGCGCCAGTATGAAAAATGAGCTCAAAAAATACTTAAAAAAACAACTGAATACGGACAGCGGGAACGCGGACCCTTCTTACTCGGATGTGATGGATATCTCGAACCATTCCTTTTCTTCCTTCTCCTCTATTTCGTAACGGTAGTATGGGTATGCTCGTACGACCTTCCGCATCGCTTGCCGGATTTATACACGTAGTTGCAAGAGTATTTATATGTCCCGTTGTCCAATTTCTTCTTATTTTGCGCCCAGCATTTGGCGCTTTCTTCAAAAAACGCGTGCGTGAATGTCTCGCGCGTCTCCTTTTGCAGGCGAATCAGGTCAGAACGTTTCATTGGTTGTATTTATTGTAATGTTTATGCCATTACAATAAGAATAAAAAGTTTCAATTTTATAGTGGAGGAGGCCACGTGTCCACTTCAACGTCGGCGACAGATTCATTTGACGACGACAAATATCTCTTTGGACCCCAACAGGACATTTAATATTTTTTCTTTTGCATACGAGAACAGGTCACGGTCCAATATTTCAAACTGGTAGTGCAGCACTTTGATGATGATTAAGAGCCACTCTACATAAAAGGGCAAGTTGGACTTGATGGTGTGTTCAAAAATAACGTCCTGTTTGAACTTTTCGTCATACAGGGAGAACTCCGCCGAGAAATCCTCTGTTTTATACATCATTTTGTATCCAGTGACCACTTTGTCGCTATATCCTAACTTCCAAAACACTTTCTTGACCTTTTCATTGGGGAGGTTCATATATTGCTTCATTTTGGCTAGGGTGCTGCTCACATTGGACGCAAACACGTCCACATCAATATCGCTTTTGCCTGGGAAATAATCTTTTCGCTGAATGCTACCAAAGTATAATAAATTGATGTCCAAATAGTCGCTGATATTGTTGAAAAACACGCGCGCCTTATCTGGTATCGGATGTTTGGTGTGCTCCATAATTGATATAATCTATGCGCAGAAAATAACTTATACCTGATTTATACGTCATTCCATTTGGAATCCCCTTTAAGAGCGAGGACAAACAAAACAAAACAAAAGAAAAGAAAAGAAAAGAAAAAAATTGAAACGTTGCAGTTAGACATATATATCACAAACATACCAAACCACAATGTCCAACATACGCTCCATCTTGTCTAATTATCTGTTTCGATACATACTATTATGTATTGGTTTTATTACCGCCCACTATGTCTCCGCGCATTTATACGTGTGGTGGTGCGTTCCAAGCGGGGTAAAAGGCTATGTCATGTCGCCCTTTCTAACGCTCAGTCCGCATTGCCAATTCTTGCGCTGGGTCACTTATAATGGCGGGGTCTGTATCAACGCGTGCTGGGTCCTACTCGGCAGCTGGCTTATCAGCAAGTTTCAATTCCTATTGAATGTGCTGGTGGAGCCGCCGAATGACAAGGATTCGTGTGCCAAGAGATGCGTGCAAGATTCCGAACCAGAATCGGAGGAATCCGAACCAGAATCGTGTCAAGAGGATGAAGACGAAGTAAAGGAAGAAAACGAAATAAAGGAAGAAAAAGAAAAGGAGGGAAAAGTAGAAGAATCCACCTCGCGCACCAAGCTACGGACCCTTCGCAATCGCCTGCGCTATAAAAAAAACACATAACCAATCACACTCATTATTCATTATGAACAAAATTATGCAACAACATTCCTGCATTGGTGTTTACAATATCGCCCGCCAGTTTGGCATTCTCATACGTAGCCCGTAACAAATCATTGGGAGCAATACTGCCGGGTTTAATCAAATTGTTTCCTCTCAGTTCTTTTTTTAAGTCGTTGAGTGATTTCTTTTTCAACTCTTTGTGCGCATTCACAACCATCTTGCGCGTGTAGTTGTCTTTAATCAATATACCCACGGTATTTGTTTTCAAGTTTCTTCCTATGGTGTATTTACGCTTGATGGTTTTGTGCACTTTTTGCTTTTTCTTATTTTGCGCGAGCAATTGGCGCGCGCTCTCCAGTTCCTTCTCTTTTTCGTAGTTCTCGTCTGGAGCACTGCTTAGAACTTTCCCCAATGACTCTGCCGTATATGCATTCTGCTGTTTGGGTGCAGGTTCCAGCAGTTCTTTTAATTCTGGGACCACCTCTGCGAGCGAAGCAGGTAAATAATCGGGCTCTAATGGAACCGGAGGAGTTGGTTTTATTTGTGGTTGTATAAGCGGTTGCGCTGGTGGATGCGATGGTGGATGAGCTGGTGGTTGCACAGGTCTTTGCATAAGCATTTGCGATTGTGATTGCGATTGTGGTTGCACAAGTGTATGCGATTGTTGTTGTTGCTGTTGATAGTAGGCCAGCTTCTGTTGTCTTTCGTTATTTTCATTCGTAAAGGAAGAAGGGGAAGAGAACGACACGGGCGCACGTGGGGGCGGATTGGGTGTCATTGGTGCGCGTCGCGTGTATAAATGCTTGTAGGTTGGTTTCACCCCGCCCTTTAAGCAACCGTAAGGCACATTGTTGTCCACATTATAACGCAGCGCAATCGGTTGCGCAGTTGGGGCAGGAGATGCAAACATTGGCTCTTGGGGCATCAGCTCGGCCGGCAACTCAATATTGACAATCGGTGGAGGAGTGCTATAGTTTTTGACTGTTTTGCGCTGTAACGCAACCGAATTGTCTAGTTGTTTAAAATACGATAACGAATCATCTAGCTCGTTCCCGCTATTAGGTGGTTTTATATGATGTATCCGCGAGGTGTTGGGACGAATGCGCCTTCTCGGCAACGCACTTCGCGTGCCTTGATTTGAAGAGGAGGAATATGCGGTCGCTTGTGGTTGGCTGACGGCGGCACTTATTTGGGAATGCTCCGCATTTTTGCGCTCTTTAATACGGGTCAACAGCTTATTCCTTACCGAAGCAGGCAACTCATTGGATGGCACTTTGTTTTCTGGTTTCACGCCATTCTTCCTAGTTCTATTGGATTTTACTTTAAATAACTCGGGATTAATGGTGATTTGTTTTAAACTGGAGGAAGACGCTGACATACCTATAATATTGTAAATACGTATTTAAAATATTATTTTTTTGCGCATTGGGCGCATTCACATTGTGCTTAATATCTTGTATACCCCTTATGAATACATTGACCACGCCGAGGTCGGCATGGGGTTCTTTTTATTATGCTTCTTGTGCTCCATATATTGCGCAAGCCCGCTGTTCAAGTCTTGCAACGTAAGGACTCGCTTTTCTTCCGCAGGCAAGCAAAACACGCGCCGACTGTGCGCAATCTTTGTTTTCGATAGCAGGGCTTCCATATCTCTGCCAAAGCACGTAAACTTGTCTTTGTTGATTTCAAACCACTTGGGACTAATTTCGTCCGCGGATACCGTCCACCCAATGTCCTTCACCATTTTGATAAATATCTTGTGCAGCTCCGCCGAGCTGTATTTTTCAGTTTCAAAACGCCACATAAACCTAGACTCTAGCCCCTTGTTGCAGTTAAAGAAGCACTCCTGCAGCTCTTTTTCATACCCAGCAACAATCACCATCAGGTTGTCCTTGTTGGCGCTTAATGCCTCGCACAAGGTGTCAATGCATTCTTTTGAAAAAGAGTCCAACTTCTCGCTGTTCCCTAGCGAGTAGGCCTCGTCAATAAACAGCACTCCCCCTAGGCAGGATTTAATCACCTCGTTGGTTTTAATCGCGGTTTGCCCCAAATACCCCGCCACCAAATCGGCACGTGTCACCTTCTTGAAGGTCCCCTTTTTGAGAATACCCATATTGGAAAAGATGCTTCCGAGTAACTTGGCGATTTCGGTTTTGCCGGTGCCAGGGTCTCCGTAAATAACCGTGTGCATAAAGTCGGACCCCTTATCGGGTTTGCCCTTGGGGATATGCAACTGTTGCACGTAATACAATATCTGGTCGACCACGTGCTCCTTGAAATGCTGCATCCCAATCATTGCATCCAGCTCTTTCAGGGGCTCCTTAATGTTGTGCAGGGTTTTCATATCAATGTTGTATTCCACATCTTCCTGCAGTGCGTATTTATCTATTAACGCAATCATATCCCCAATGTTGGTGATAGGCTCATTGATATTAACTAGGCGCTTGATGACTGGGGGGTCAGGTTCCTCTGGCGTTTTCTTTTCTGTCTGGAAGGAGGGTTCAAATATTTCTTTTTTATGCTTTCTAGAGGAAGAAGTCGTGTCCGATTGGGATGGAATCACATAGGTATCTAATCCAAACTTGGCGGCGCGACAAAGCTTGACGAAATCAGACAATGTTTTTGCATTATGCGGAGGCATCGCTTGCCCAGACCCATCGGTAAGTGTTGGCTTGATGGATTCTGCAAGCGGGGGAACGACTTGAAAGGAGGAGCCTTTTTTTGAAAACCACTCACTGGATGGGACTCGCATTTCTCCGTGAGAATGGAAACTGGGAGGAGAAGGAGGATGAGGCGAATTATTCTTACGAATATTGGGTTTACGAGAGCCCAATGTTTCCTGATTTTGCTTATCAATCGTTTGCAATAAGTTATTGTAGTGGATGATACTGTTGGGACTGTATGTTTTGCGCGAGTTGGTTTTAGAGGAGGTCATAATGAGAAGAGATGAGAATGGAAATGTGGCAATAGTGTATTATGGGTGGTTGTGTTTATGTCTTTTATGTGAATTTGGTTTGTCTTGTCTTGACTATTGATTCGGGAAAGCAAAGCAAAGCAAATAAAGAAAATTGAAAATAATTTAAACACATATTGACAAGTATAAATAACTGAACCCGTTTTCAATTCAAACCTACATTTCCCTACAAAATGCAATCCACCCAAGAAAGCACTATGAAATCATCCAAGATGGATGCGTCTATCAATGACGAAATCAATTATTCCAAATACATTGAGCAGCCGTGGACGATTATTGAGTCTTATTTCAGCGGACAATATTTGGAGCGATTGGTGCGCCATCAGTTGGAGTCCTACAACAATTTAACCAGCTACCAGCTGAACAAAACAATTGAAATGTTTAATCCATTGCGCATTGTGTCTGACGAGGACTACGACCCCCAAACCGGTCTCTATGCATTGGAGGTGATTGCCACCTTTGAGAACTTTAATATTTATCGTCCTCAAATCCACGAAAACAATGGAGCCATCAAGCTAATGTTTCCGCAAGAAGCACGTCTACGCAACTTTACATATGCGTCTGCAATGACAGTGGATATCTCGTTTAAGTATATCGTTCGTTGCGGAGAGAACTTGCAAAACGTGCAAATATTCAATAAGCTGTTTCAAAAAATACATATCGGCAAGTTGCCCATTATGTTAAAAAGCAACAACTGTATTCTAACCCAATACAAACACGTAGAGCACACCAGAACGGGCGAATGTCGTATGGACTGCGGAGGGTATTTCATCATTAACGGTTCGGAAAAAACCGTCCTCGCACAAGAGCGCGCCGCCGAAAACAAGGTCTACTGCTTTAACGTCTCCAAAAACAATACCAAATATACCTACATTGCCGAGATGAAATCCGTTCCAGACACCAAGTGCATTTCCCCAAAGCAAATCACCATGATGATGTCCTCCAAGAACAACGGCTTTGGGTTTCCAATCAGCATCCAAATCCCGCGCGTAAAACAGCCTATCCCCCTGTTTACCTTGTTTCGCGCGCTCAATATCCTTACCGATAAGGAAATCTGCTCTCGCATATTGATTGACGTGGATGTGTCAATGCATAATGCAATGCTGGAATGTTTGCAAGCGTCCATTATTGACGCCAACAAGCATATGACGCAGGAAGACGCGATGAAGCATATTACCAGCCACGTAATGTTCACCCCCATCAATATGGACAAAGAAACCGGCGCAATCAAAAAGCGCGAGTTCGCGCAAGAGATTCTAAAAAACGATTTGTATCCTCATTGCCAGACCCAAACGCAAAAGATATTTATGCTCGGCTACACGGCCAATAAGCTGATTCAAGCCAGTTTGGAATGGATTAAAGTAGATGACCGAGATTCGTATGTGAATAAGCGCGTGGACCTCACCGGCACTCTGCTGAATAACCAGTTCCGCAACTATTTTAACAAGATGGTGAAAGATATGGAAAAGCAAATCATCAAGGAAATCAAGAATGGCTCGTGGAGGTCGACCGAAGATTATGAGAACATTGTCAACTTGACCAACCTGTATAAAATCATTAAACCCACCACCATTGAGAATGGCATTAACCGCGCGCTAGCAACTGGTGATTTTGGGATTAAGCATAACAACAGCAACAAAGTCGGGGTTGCCCAAGTGCTGAACAGGCTAACTTACCCATCCAGCTTAAGTCATCTCCGCCGTATTTCTACCCCTGCAGACAAGAGCGGAAAGCTTGTTCCTCCCCGCAAACTGCACAGCACCACATGGGGGTTTATTTGCCCCGCCGAAACCCCAGAAGGTCAATCCGTTGGTCTAGTAAAAAATCTTAGCGTAATGGCGCACATCACCATTCACTCTCACAGTGCATCGCTCTACGAATACATTGTCCCCCTAGTGCAATCTATTGATGAAATGTTCCCCGTCTCTTCGGCCGAGTTTGTGAAGGTGTTTATTAACGGAACGTGCGTCGGATTTACTCACAACCCGTTTGAAGTCTACCTCAAGATTAAGGAGTTCAAATACAAGGGCATTATCAATATTTACACGTCCGTTATATTCAATTACAAGTTCAAGGAAATCCGCGTGTGCAATGACAGCGGCCGTATTGTTCGCCCTGTCTTGCGCGTAAAGCAAAACAAGTTGCTTATTACAAACACCGTGATTGCGCAGTTGAAATCCGGCGAGCTTACGTGGAACGACTTGTTTACCAGTTGCAAGTTGCCCGAATCCGTATTGGAATATGTGGATGCAGAAGAGCAGGACGGCTCTCTCATTGCCACTACCCCCAAAGAACTCATTGACGCCAACACCGAACTAAAAAAATACACCCATTGCGAAATACACCCGAGCACCATCTTTGGGGTAGTGGCGTCTTGCATCCCATTCCCAGACCATAACCAGTCTCCCAGAAATACATACCAGTGTGCAATGTCTAAGCAAGCAATGGGCGTATACGCGACGAACTATACGGAGCGTATGGACAAGACCGCCTATGTGCTCAACAATCCTACCAGACCATTAGTGGAAACGCGCATCATGAATGTGATTAAACTCAATGAAATCCCGTCAGGCTGCAATATTACGGTGGCCATTATGACCCACACCGGATACAATCAAGAGGATTCGTTGCTAATCAACAAGGGCTCTATTGACAGAGGCTTATTCCAAGCGACCATTTACCATACGGAAAAAGATGAGGACAAGCAGAAAATCAACGGCGACGAAGAGATTCGGTGCAAGCCCGACCCATCCAAAACGAAAGGAATGAAGTTCGGGAACTACAACAAAGTGAACAGCAAGGGGATTGTGCCGGAGAACACCCTCATTGAGAACCGAGATGTTATCATTGCCAAGGTGGTTCCGATAAAAGACAACCGCAATGACCACACCAAGGTGATAAAGTATGAAGACCAAAGCAAGATGTATCGCACCAACGAGCCGACCTATGTGGACAAGAACTATATTGACCGAAACGGAAATGGCTATAGCTTTGCCAAGGTCCGCGTGAGAACCGTGCGCAAACCGGTGATTGGGGATAAGTTTAGCTCTCGCGCAGGTCAGAAAGGAACGTGCGGAAATATCATTCCCGAGGAGGATATGCCCTTTACCAAGGACGGAGTGCGCCCCGATATTATTATCAACCCACACGCGATTCCTTCTCGTATGACAATTGGTCAGCTAAAGGAGATGTTGCTGGGTCGCGTGCTAGTAGAGCTCGGGCTATTTGGAGACGGAACCAGCTTTGGGGACTTGACGGTGGACAATATTTCGCAGAAGCTGTCGGAGCTGGGGTTTGAGTCCAACTGCAATGAGATACTGTATAACGGGCTTACGGGAGAACAATTCGAAAGCAATATATTCATTGGTCCAGTGTTTTACCAAAGACTCAAACATATGGTTAGCGACAAGCAACACAGCAGGTCCATTGGTCCGATGGTGAACCTGACGCGCCAGCCGGCAGAAGGAAGGAGCAGAGATGGAGGTCTACGTTTTGGGGAGATGGAGAGGGATTGCATGGTTTCGCACGGGGCGTCGCGATTCACGAGGGGTCGTTTGTATGATGCCTCGGATAAATACCAAGTGCACATATGCAAACGATGTGGATTAATTGCGGCCTACAATGATGCGATGCACATACACCACTGCCATACGTGCGACAACAAGACGGACTTTGCGTATGTGGAAATACCGTATGCGTATAAACTTCTGAGCCAAGAGTTGATTACGATGAATGTCGCGATGCGCGTATTGACAGACCATTAAATATGGGTAGATGACAAACAGGTAACTATAAACATATTACACATTTAATAAACATATCATAAATAAAATAAAAACATTCCATTGTTTTTTATATTATTTTATTTGCGTTGCGTAAATGCCGTTTAGCATATTTATTTTTTATTATTCTAATATATAATATGTCGTGCTCACACAACTCTACCCATTTGTCAAACACCCACGATTCAAGCGAATATTCAAAATCACGTGTTCTGTTGCGTCGCGCGTGGAACACCACCTACACAAGAGACCTTGGCACCAACAAGTTGGCCATCACCCCCTTCCGTGCCGTAATGAATGCAGGCGATTTATTAAGCAGAAAATACTATACTTGCGGTGGGTCAAACCAAGCTCCCCAAAGTCGCCCCGGCGTCAGAGGCATCCGAAGCAAGCTAGGCTCCATTCATAGCCTTTGCGATGGCACCAATGTCCCCGCGGCCTACTGCAATTCCAAGTTTGTTTACGACAGCTCGGACTACATTACCTACGTGAGACACCGCGCAGAAAACCGCAACTACAACGACAGCTCGTTCGGTGGCAATGACCACTCTTCCGCACAAAGCGCGCTCCGTTCCGTAATGAGCCGTTAAGCAACCATATAAATCCATAAACCCATACACCTCATAATACCTATTCATTTAACAATTACCGTTTCTTTGGCAATATTAGCAATAATTTTATTAATATTGATGTCATCATTGGGATTCGCGCCTCCCGTGGATTGGATAACCATATTCAAGTAAGGCGTGTTGTCGCGGTTGGAGCTAATCGTGCAATTGGGATGTTCCTTAATCCACAGCGGGATTTGCTGGATATTTTTTTGTTGAATCCGTCGTATCGCCTGTTTAATCTTGTCCCTCTCCTCGTTGTCCTTTTCCCATACGTTGTCTTCCTTGATATACAATATCTCTCGTTTTAAATCACTACAATGGATGGGGCGTTTGTGGACCTCCATGTCTTTCAACCCTTTAATAAAAATGCGCGACATCCCGTTGGAGTAACCCAGTTTCCCCGTTTCCTCCAAGTCCGACAACTGCAAATGTAGTGAATTAATAAAATCCATCATGTTTAGCGCGTCCTTGCACGTCTCGTTCAAAAACACGTTCAAATTAAAACTGTTGTTGGTTGTGTTGTGTATGATGTTGCTCGGTTTCGTCACATCGCAGAGCTGTTTTTGAAAGTCTTGGATTTGCTTGCATTGCTCCATCATTAGCTCTTTGAACTCGTTGTTTTGCTTGATTAAGGACAAAAACGCATCCATCACATCCGTTCTTATCCCATCCGGATGTATGGTTTCGCACGCAGTATGCTCTGCGGGTTTCGCCGCGTTCAGAACTGTGCACACCTTTTTGTGGTGCCACAGTCCGCTCCTCCCGGAATACCCTTTTCCGCATACACATTTGTATTGTTTTCCCTTTTCCTCGTTTGAACTGTTCGTTTTTAATGGGGAATCGTTATTCGCCAATATTGTGACGCAACTCGTCTCGTTTTGCGCACTAAACGTATCCGGTTGTTGCTCGGAACTCCAAGCAGGGATTGGGGTAATTTGGGGTCCAGAGGTCACCGTTAGTGAGCATAATGGTGCGAGTTGTTGTAAGCAGTCCGTTACGTTTGTGACGAGTATCCCCGCAGTGGAGGAGATATTCGCAGGTTGGGTTTTTTCAATATAAGAGCATAATGATTCCAACTTTTTACAGGCGTCGCGCACTTGTGTGACGATATCTCCTCTGGCAGAGGGGTTTTCTTGGGACCCAATATGTTCTATTTGAGGCGCGACACTGTGACTACACATATGCGCATTAAACGGGGAAATGTTGCACGCATTATGGTCACAGTCGGGACACGCATTGGATTGCGTTTTTTTTAAAGAGTTTTGATTGAAAACGTTGTTTTTCCTAATTTGGGAAGGTTGGTTTAAAGTTTGGTTTAAAAACCCTGGTGTTTTGGCAGTGTTGTGTTTGATGGTGTGAAGGTGTTTTACATAATCTTTTTTATTACACGTAGTAAAGTCACAAAGTTTGCATACATATTTTGGCGTTTTTTGAGGTCGGTCCGGTTTAAACATGGTTTAATAATATTATAGGAGATAAAACCTTTTTAAATGAAAAATTTACGTTTTTTCGACATTTTTCGAAAAAAAAAGTGAAAAAAATGTGAAAAAAAATGAACAAAAACTTGCGAAAAAAAAAATTATGCTCACAAAATTTTAAAACAGACCTCAAAATTTGAAAAATATGGTCACAAAGAGTAAACTCATCGAATTCGATGTTTTTACTGGTCGGTCAGAACTCGAATTTGGACATTTTTAAAATGTCCAAAATGGGATATACCGACCACTTATAAAACACTCAAAATAGATGTTTTGAAACATTGTGCCGACCTTTTTGCGGGAGTGGAGAGTCGTGAGCATATATGGTGTGCCGAAATCAATAAACTTTGGGACTTTTGTCACGATAAAAATGTAACTAGGCGCCTCTATTTCAAACACCGATTTGTATAAAATTACAAATAAATACGTTTAAACACATAAAAACATAAAATATATAAATAACATAATGGGTTGCGACTTTTACGTGCGCGTATATCTAGAGATAGAACACATTCACGGCATATCTTATTATGAGTTACCTATCATTCGCGGATATTACCCTGAATTAGTATGCGGCATTTGTGATAGCGATGACGATGAGAATGACTATTATTATAATTCAAACGAATACGATACATTGTATGAACATATGAAAAAAGTATGCTTAACACCAAGAAAACCACTTGTTATTTATAAGGAGAACGCATTCACAACCCCCGCACTTGAGATGAAATACTTACCAAGCATTTTAACGAAACAAAATAATAAAAATACGAGCAAATACGCTCGTTATAAAGATACAGGTATGTTTACAAGCATAGAACAAATCATAAAAGTCATAAAAAAAGAAGACCGATATGAGGCTAGCTTTTGAAAGGGCCCAATTACATAATTTCGCGGGGGGCCGTTCGCAATTTAAATGCGAGGATTACATTCTTTTGTGATGTAATAATATAGATGACTCAGTATTCAAACATTGTTATTACGCCTGTGTATGGGCCATTATCCCACAAAACCGCGGGAGCCATTCCATACCATAGCAATGGGGTTTTGCCCGGGATTCGCCCCAACCCGCCCAAGTATGGGTGCGCGGATAGCGGGAACGAGTGCTCGGTCGCGCGCAAAGAGTTTATGCGCGCAAGAGCCACGCCATACACGGCACCAACCAATAAATACATTGCGCCCCAATCGTCCTCGATGCTTACCTCTGCCAAAAAACGCGCGGCGGTTGGGAAGAGCAGTTACAAAGTAGGATTGCCATCAGAAAGCGAACTTGCCTATAAAAGCATGAATAAGAATGATGTTTCCAGCGCATTGCGAAGAGCTAGAAACGCGGGTTGCGTTGCGCCCAAAAAGGCGGGACATCACTTATGGAAGGTTTAAGGAACATTTTTTTCCTCTTCTATTGTATAATGATGCACAAGTATATGGTTGAGTTTTTAGGAACCTTGTTCCTTATGTTTGTTATTTTGGCTACCGGCAACTGGATGGCCATTGGCGCCGCTTTAGGATTAGCCGTCCTACTTGGAGGAGCCATCAGCCAAGGATGCTTTAACCCCAGCGTGACCCTTGCGCTAATGTATATGGGCAAGCTGTCTCGCGCCGATGCGGTGCCTTACATTGTTGCCCAATCGGCAGGTGCCCTTCTTGCCGTGGAGTTGGTCAAACGTATGAAATAAGCGCGTTTGTTTTAGCGCAATTATATTTTTTAGTATAAGAAGATTGCATATTATAATTTCTTAAGTTATAATATACGTATGAACACAGATAATAATCCTAATAGCATCAGCAATGTAACTAATTCTGTTTCAAATATTTTTGGTAAGATTGGTGAGTTATTCAAACCAAAAGAACAACAAGTGCAATCCTCTGGTGAACAATCGTCACAACCAGATTACACCGGTTATGGAGGCGCCCGCTCTAGACGCCGTAAGTGCAACAAGAAGCACCGTCACACCAAAAGTTGCCGTAAATATGTAAAGAAAGGAAGAAAAACGCGCAAGCATTAAACGCACAAGACAACAAAACATAAACCCAATATCTATTTATTTTTCGTCATTAGTCGGTATAATATTAAAATACCCAAAAACCCTAATGACGTAAAGTATGCTTTCACCAAGGGGTCTTCGGATAGAGACGCCAAATAGTCTCCGGCTTGTTCTTCCTGTTCCTCTTCATCCGAGGAGCTATCATTCGTTGAATCGCTGGATTGAGACCTTATGTCATCCTCTTCTTCTTCGTGCAATAAATACCCATACGGTTGCATCGAGGTAAACCCTTGCCTGCATTTTAATTTGGTAACGGGGTTGACTCTATTTAGAAACGTGCACGGGTCCATATTTTGTAAATCCACTGTAGTGACATAATGCGTTTCGGTGGACTTTTGGTTCGCGTTGTTTATGGTCTGAAGCGTGACTTTTTGGCATTCGGGTGTGCTGCCCGCGCGGAATGCGCCCAGAATGGCGACCGGGTTTATCGCGCTCAGATTGCTGACCATACCAGGAATCAGTCCTCGTGCGTCGGAAAAGTTCATACCTGCCGCACTGGAGATTAGCGGGATATTGCCCTGAGGGACATTGTTGATGTAAATATACCGGTCCTGTTTTTGTTTTGTAACGGGGTCCATACACTTGCCACCCGTCTTGAGAAAATATTTGTCTCCTAAAGGCCCGCCGGTTTTGGACGCTTTGCTCTTTCCGGTCACGAGTAGCTGAATGTATTTTTGAATGCCTTGAATATCCTTTGCGAGCGCTTTTAATGTGCCCTTGCTGGACATACCAATTTCGGCGGGTCCCTTGATTTGGTCGCTGTAAGAGTAGGGTCCGCCGAGTAGTTCTTGCTGGAGACCGGCGGGGTCGGAGGCGGCTTTATCAAACCGGTTTTTAGAGGCGGCGGTGGCGGCATTGGAACACGCGGCAGATACGCCTTTACGTTTTTTCTTTTTCGCTTTCTTGGGTTTGGCTCCTCCCTTCTTTTTGCCCTTTTTGCCCTTCTTGTCCTTTTTATTTTTGACCCCCTCGCGCAAAGGACTAAACAGCTCGCGCATAATAAAGATGGCAATGACGCATAACATAAATAGGGAAACGTGTTGGGTCCATTTTGGCTTCCACATATATTATATATTGTGAATACTATATTTTGCCGTTTTCTTCCTATGCAACAAAATAACAACACGAATTGTTATACGCAACGGACGCTTGTATTTATTCCACCTCATCGGGGTCGTCTTGTTCAGAAGCGTCTATGGTTTTGGGTTGCGCATCCGCTAACGCCGTTTGAGTGGTTTGCACTTGGGTTTCTGTAGAGGCTAAGCGAGCCTCCAACGCTTTCATGCGCGCATCCAAGTCATTTATTTTTGAGTTAGGGTCGCCTGCGGGTGCTTGTGCGGTCGTTCCCATTTTTGTGGCGGGCACAGTAGCGGGTGCTTGTGTGGTCGTTCCCGTTTTTGTGGCGGGGACAGGAG
>Ga0214921_10004791_pt1 | contig 19609 bp, 18 predicted proteins | sample LL1505_MetaG_FD_177992 | JGI IMG/M metagenome (GOLD analysis project Ga0214921, IMG submission 177992) | Freshwater microbial communities from Lake Lanier, Atlanta, Georgia, United States - LL-1505 | ecosystem: Environmental > Aquatic > Freshwater > Lake | place: USA: Georgia | collected... | reverse complement strand
CCGGGATTGTGTGGCGGGCGGGCCGATCAGGATTGGCGGGGATGGCACGCCCTACCGAAGTTATCTTTATGCGGCCGATCTGGCGGAATGGCTCTCCACGATCCTGCTCCGCGGCGAGTCTGGCCGGGCCTACAACGTGGGCAGCGAGGAGGGCGTGTCGATCCGTCAACTCGCTGATCGGGTGGCGGATGTCGCCGCCGCCGTCTGGCCTGACCGTGGCCGGCCGGAGATCGTGACGGCGAAGCAGCCGGTGCCAGGACAATCTGCTGAGCGGTATGTTCCCAGCTGTGGCCGGGCCTGCAGCGAACTCGGCCTCAAACCGGCGACCTCGCTCGACGAGGCAATCCGCCGTACGCTGATCTGGGCATCCAGCGATATACTGAAGAGATACTGATGAGTGTCTCCGAGGAGGAGGTCTGATGAGGAAATTCACGGCGATCATCGAGCGTTGTCCCGACACTGGACTGTATGTGGGGTATGTGCCCGGGCTGCCAGGAGCGCATTCCCAGGGGCAGACGATCGATGAACTGAATGCCAACCTCGCGGAGGTCATCGAGCTGCTGCTCGAAGACGGTGAACCAGAGCTCGAATCGGAGTTCGTCGGAACGCAGACGGTTCAGGTGGGCTGAGACGTGGCGAAACGCAAACTGCCGGTGCTGAAACCCGCGGAGGTCGTCGCAAGGCTCGAGGCACTTGGTTTTCAGGAGAGTCGGCAGAAGGGCTCGCACAAGCAATTTCGGCACGTGGATGGGCGTTGCACGACGGTTCCCTTCCATCAGGGCCGCGACATCTCGCCGATTCTGCTGCGGCAGATAGCCCGCGATATCCAGATCACCGCGGAAGAACTCGTCGATGCCTGACGCGGGATCGCGTTGCGGCCCGTTTTCATCCACGGTCAACACTCCGTTGCGGCCTCAATAATGCTGATTCAAGACGCGAACAGCTCTCGAACCGCCCAGAAAGCGTCCGACAGTATCTGGTTTTGGGCCGGGCTGGCGTTCGTCGTGGCGGCGTTCGGCCTGCTCGAGCTGCTCGATCCTTATTTCTTCTGCCAGGACGATGCCCTTTCGCTCGAACTGCCCAGCGTGCTCATGAGCTGCCGGGGTGTCTGGCAAGGGCTCGTGCCTGAATACAACCCCTTCATCTTTCTCGGTTCACCGACGCCGGCAATCAGCGGCATCTATCCGCCGATGTATCTGGCCTACGGAATTGCCCGCCACCTGCTGGGCGACGAGTATGCAACGTTCGATGTGTTCGCGGCGATCCACCTGTTGGCGGGCTACTGCCTCACATTTCTCGTGGCCAGGCGGCTGGGTATCGGGCCGGTGCTGGCGGCCCTTTCCAGCCTGACATTCGTCCTTTCCGGTCCGGTGCTCGTGATGGCGCGGTGCTGGCATTCGTTCAGCGTGCTGCCCGTGGCGATTCCGCTCTTCGCTCTGCTGGTGGACCGGCTGCGGTCCGGCCCGGTGACCTGGCGGTGGCCGCTCGCCCTGGGGCTGGCCCTCGGGGCGTATTACCACTCGGGATTTCCGCAGCTCTTCGTGCTGGGCTGCGGCCTCATGCTCGTGCACGCAGCTGCATTGGCGGCGGTGGGCGAGGTGCCCTGGCGTCGGCTCCGGTGGCTCGTCCCGGCGCTGGCCTTCGGTGCGGCCCTCTCCATCCCAGTCTTTTATCAGCAGTGGCGGCTCTCGCGTGAGATGTCGTTCGATGATCCCGGTGGTGGCGACGGCGTGGGAGGGAATCTGCTCTCGATGCTGCTGCCCTATCCCTTGGTGCGGGGCACCCTGCCCAACATCTGGGGAAGCCTCAATCTCCAGTGGAACGGCCACTTCTATTATTTTGGCTCTGTCTTGCTGGTCGCGTTTTTGGTGGCGGTCGCGGTGCTTGCGTGGCGGCGGATCGGTAGCCAGTCACACGTGGCCACCGCCGGCGATTCGTCGCGGCTGCAGGTGGCGCTGGCGGTTCCGGCGGTCGTGGCCTTGCTGCTGTCGCTTGGTGCATCGGGCGGGCTCTGGTGGCTGATGGGGCTGTTGCCCGTCGGGCTTCGCAACAATCCATTTCGGGCGATGCCGTGGTTCGTGTTCTTCGCCTGCCTCGTGGGGGCGAGATACCTCGAGGATTTCATCGCGTCGCAGCAAGCCGTCGCTGGCCAGAGCGTGGAGGACCGCCGGTCGCGGCTGCTCTTCGGCATAGCGGGCATCGGTCTCGTGCTTATCGCCCTGCATCTCACCCGCGTCGGCATCGCGTTCTACACCTACGGCTTTCGGCCGTATCCGCCGCTGCCGGCGGAGCTTGCGAAGGTGGTTGGCCCGGACGAAGCCGGCCGGCAGCAGCGGATCATGTCGTTCTCGGCGATGCGGTCGACCGATCCCTCGTATCCGCTGGCGATGCCTCACAACCTGCCGTGCGAGTATGAGGTGCCGGCTTTTTTTGGCTACGACCCACTCGTGCAGCGATTCGGCCGTTACAACGCGTGCCTCGAGAGGGTGCTCGCGCAGCCGCAGGCAGCCTTCGCGGCCTACGGTGTCCGTTGGCTGCTCGTGCACCGGACGGCCTGGGGTGGCTGGAAGCCGGAAACCCCGAACCGTTTTGAACGGGTGTTTCCCTTCCTAGAGCTACTTGAAAAACTGGGTGACTTGAAGGAGGTGCCCCTGGCCGAGTTGAACGAGTTCGTGAAGGTGATCGAGATTCCCGACGCGGCTCCGCTGGCTTTTGACGCCGCCCGTCCGACCGACTCTCTGCCGCTTCGCATGAGCGTGGCGGGGCTCGACATCGAGTTTGGTCCGGTGCCCGAGCCCCGGAAGATCGTGGCAAATTTCCTGCGGTATCCCGACATCGTGGCGACGGCCGACGGCAGGCCCGCGGCGGTGATGGAAGACATGTGGCAGCGGATCGTGGTGGACGTGCCGGCCGATGCGAAGGAGATCCGCATCCGCTATTCGCCGCCGCGTGCGGCAGGTATCGTAATGGGAATGCTGCTGGCAGCAGCGGGTGCCGTTGCGATGTACGCGTGCGGACGTGGGCGAACCTAAGGCGAATGCGTGGCAGGCAGATCAGATCGGAGTCTTCCGTGGACACTGCCATGAGGAATCGCCACATACAGGCCCCCGCTTCTCATCCATCGCATCGGCATGAGGCCGCGGCCGACGGCACGCCTGCCGACGCTTGGCTGCCACTGAACGATATGACAGCTGGCCGCGAGTGGCCCGTGGTGTGGCTTTCGCTCGCGCTTTCGCTGGTGACCTATGTGGTGCTGGCTATCGCATTGGCACGATTTATTCCGGGTCCGGACTCACCAGCCGGGCAATTGGCCGCGGCGCAAGCCGCAGCGGAATTCCTTCCCGGCCCCGAGATGGCGAAAAATATTCGTCCTGAACCACTCGAGAAAGCCCGTTATCTGCTGGGATTGCTCTGCATTCCCGCGCTTCCCACGGCCTTCTACTTGCTGGGCCGTCGATTTGTGAGCCGCAGATGGCTGGATCTCCTCAACGGGCCCGGCGTGCTTGCCGCCCGCGATCTGCTGTTTCTCGCGGCTCTGCTGGCCTGGTTCATCACGATCCTTCGTTCGAGCGCCTTGCCTCACGCCGAAGGCTACCTGCTCGTTTCGCTCCTGCTGGCTCTCGTGATCGTGTTTCGCTGGCGGGGTCTGCCCGGGATGCCGCCGGTCCTGAGTTGGGGCGTGATTGGCGCGATCGCCATCCTTGGATTCCTGACACAACTCGTCGGTGAGAACTGGCTCTTCCGCTGTCCCAACCTCTGGCACCATCTCGACATCCTGTTGGCGGTGGTGAACCAAGTGGCCCACGGCAAGACCGTGCTGGTGGACACGACCAGCCAATATGGCCTGCTCTACCCCTCCGTGATCACCGCCGCCCTGGCGCCGTTCGGCGTGAGCATGACGGGCATGACTGTGGTGTTTGCCGCGCTCGTGCTGCTGCAGTCGGTGCTCGTGTTTCTGGCAGTGGCAAGGCTGCCCGGCATGACGCCCTCCTGGAAAGCGGCCTTTGCCGTGACGTATGCCGGGCTAGCCGCGCCCATGCTGAACAGTGCTTTGTTCAACGCGATCCATTCCCTTTTCTATGTCAACATCCGCGTGGATGGAGATTTCGTGCCGGTCTATTTCCAGTTTGCACCGATCCGCACAATCTGGTTTGCATTTTTTGTCTGGTTCTGCAGTTCCGACTCCCGCTCCGCACGGCCTTGGTTCGTTCCGCTGGGCTATATCCTGGCTGGTGCGAGTTTTCTCTGGAATGCCGACACGGGGCTGGTGATCCTGTTGGCCTGGACAGGCATGCTGATCTACGCGCGGCTCGACGGCTGGAGTCGCGATCCCGTCGGGCTGCTGCGGCATATGGTGATCCACGGTGGAGCGCTGGCGGCCACGGTTGCCGGCTCGCTCGCCTTCTATGCGGCGTTTACCTGGCTGCGGTGCGGCCAGTTCCCCCGCTTCAACGACCTGTTTTTCTTCCAGAAAATCTTTTATCAAGCCGGCTTCTATATGTGGCCCATGCCGCTCTGGGAATTCTGGCAGCCGATCGTGGCCCTCTTTGCTTTCACGATCGCGTGGTGCCTGCGGCAGGCGGTTCGCGAGCGGATCCCGGCTTTGACACCCTGGCTCTTCTTCATCGCCGCCTATGGCCTGGGCACGTTTTCCTATTACCAGGGCCGCAGCATGCTGCAGAATCTGCCCACGACGTTTCTTCCGGCGGCGCTGCTGGCATTCTTCTGGGCGCGGCAGGGACTGGCCGCTCTCTCTGGCGTTTCGCTCGCCGAGATCCGGGGTTCTGCCGACCTGAGACTGATCGCCATCAAAACGCTGCCGGTCACGGTGTTCTGTGTCTGCGGTTTTCTGAATCTCTGTCGCGGCCTGCCCGCATCGGTGCTCTACGCAACCGACACGGCGGGCGCGGTCAATGCCCGCGACATGGAGCCGCTCTGGGCCGCGATCAGGCCGCACGTGGAAGGCAAGGCGGTGGCGATTCTGGCTGACCCGGCCGCCTTCATGCACACGAAGACAGGCAGCTGGTCAGCGCTCCCGGTGGCCAGCCTGATCGAGGTGTTTCTCAAGTCACAATTGAATGATGTGCAGCGGTCGCTCGAGGATCCGGAGATGGTAGTCGTGATGCAGCCGGAGTTGATGCCGGGGTGGTGTCAGCAACTCGATCTGACAGCGTTCAAGAAGCCCCATCGACTTCCGAATGGCTTCGTGATTCTGCAGTACGATCCGGCGGCTGCGGCCGGCAAGCCGCCAGGCCTGCCAGCGCCACGGGCGTGGCGGCGGCGAGCACGGCCAGGGACACCCCGCGGGCGACCAGCCCGGCGGCGATGCCGTGCGTGGGCTCGACGGCCACGGCAGCCCCGACGGCGACGGAGACCAGTTCCACAAGTCCCAGGCCGCCTGGTGTGAGGCCGGTGAGGGCGGTCAGGATCCCAAACGACGTGACGAGCACGACGGTTGCTGCGGAGAGGGGCACACCCACCGCCCCCCACGCGGCCCAGACGACGACGAGTTCCGCTACGATCTGGAGCATGACGAGCGCGAGCACCTTGAACAGGAATCGTGGGCAACGCATCAGTTCGTGCCAGCCGGCCTGAAATTTGACGAGCGGCCGAAACAACCGATGCTGCTCCAGCGCACCGAGTCCGAGCCATCGGAACCACGCCGGCCGCACGAGGCACGCTCCTATGGCGGCCAGAGCCAGCCCTCCGGCGATCGTGATAAGCCCTTCGAGTCCGCTTGCGGATAGTGCCGGCTGACTCAGGCCAGCCGTCGTCGGCGCACCGCTGCTGAGTGGATCGATTCCCGCTCCCTGTCGCAGCAGCAGCCCCGCAGCAGCAGTACACGCCGCCAAGGAGGCGACCAAGAGGCGAAGAATGTTGTAGCCGAGGAAGGTGGCGGCAAAGGCTGAGAGATCGAGGTCGTGCCGGCGTTTGAGATAGACGGCCCGGGCCGCTGCTCCGGCGTGGAGTGGCACGACCGAGTTGATGGCGCTGGTCATTACGGCCAGCCAGGTGCTTTCGGCGAGGCCCACATCGCGGCCTACCCGGCTGGTCATCACCCAGAAGATCGGGCCGGGGGCGAGGATGGCGGTAAGCGAGGCGGCGGCACACACGGCGAGCAGCCATGGCGACGCCAGTGACACCGTCTGCCACTGGTCCTGATGCTGGAGCAGATACCAGCCGAGCAGACCGCAGGCGGCGAGCGAGAGGGCGAGTGGCAGGGCGAGCCGGGCGAGCAACCGCAGGCGGCTCATGACGCTGACACGACCTGTTTTTCGACCATGTTGCAGATCAAGTGCCATGCGAGCAGGTGGCATTCCTGAATGCGGGGCGTGCTTGCGGACTCCGCGATAAAACACTCGTCGCACAACTCTCGCAGGGGCGATCCGCTGCCGCCGGTGAATCCGATCGTGACGGCACCGATTTCCCTCGCCGTCTCTAATGCAAGCAAGACGTTCTTCGACCGACCGCTCGTTGAAATGCCTGCTACACAGTCGCCAGGCTTGACGAGGGCCCGCACCTGCCTGGAAAAGACCTCTGAGTAGTCGTAGTCGTTGCCGATGGCGGTGAGGATCGACGTGTTCGTCGTCAGCGCCACAGCCGGGAGTGGCCGCCTCTCGAGGAGAAACCGCCCCACGAACTCGGCCGCAATATGCTGGGCATCCGCCGCGCTGCCGCCATTGCCGCAGAAGTAGAGCACGCCGCCGCTGCGGAGCGTTGCCGTCATTCGGTCCGCGACGCGTGTGAGGGTTTCCACAGCAGCTGGGAGTGTGGCGAGCACGGCCAGGGCTGTTTTGCACTCATCTGCCATCGTAGCTGATGAGGCTGTTTGAGCATCGCGATCCATGGCTCATCCTTGGGTTGTAGACTTCTCGACCATCATGCGGCTGTTCTCATTGTGAGGACTGCCTCAACAGGGTAGCATTTTCGGGGGAGGATTCGACATGAAGCCACTGCCGCAAGACCGACCGGAACTCGCGACCTGGGCGGGCGGCTGCCCTGTGGGCGAGCGCCGAGGCGGGCACGTGGGCTTGGTGTTGCCCTGCTACAACGAGGAGGGCAATGTCGATGAACTCTACGAGCGGCTCGTGAAGGTGTTCGAGGGCCTGCCCGACTACACGTTCGAGATGCTCTTCATCGATAACGCCTCGACGGACGGAACTGTTGCGAAGCTGAAGAGCCTCTCGGATCGCGACCGTCGGGTGAAAGTGATCGTCAACGCCAGAAACTTTGGGCACATCCGATCTCCGTTTCATGCGCTTCTGGAGTCGGCGGGCGACTGCTTGATCGTCATGTGCACCGACCTCCAGGACCCGCCGGAGCTGATCCCGCAATTTCTTGAGCAGTGGGAGCGAGGGGCCAGCATGGTGTTGGGACAGAAGCGCACCAGCCAGGAGTCAGCCAGTTTTTTTGCCCTCCGCGGACTCTACTACAAGCTTGCTCGGGCGATGGCCGAGGTGCCGCTTCTGGAGCACGTTACAGGCTTTGGGCTTTATGAACGTCGAGTGATTGAAATCATGCGAGGGTTTGCCGATCCCTATCCCTACGGGCGTGGCATGATCGCCGAGATCGGTCTGCCGTACACGCTCATCCCGTATGACCAGCCGTTGCGAAGGCGTGGCATCACGAAAAACAACATCTACACCCTCGTCGATCTGGCGATCCTTGGCATCACGAGCCACTCGAAGGTGCCGCTACGGATGGCGACGTTTATCGGGTTCATCTTGAGCGGCCTATCGCTCCTCGTGGCCATTGCATTTCTGGTGCTGAAACTCACTTTTTGGTATTCGCTTCCAGCGGGATACGCACCGGCAGTGATCGGAATATTTTTTCTGGGGTCGGCGCAGATCTTTTTGATCGGACTGCTCGGCGAATATGTGGGAGCCGTGCTCACGCAGGTGAGAAAGCGGCCGCTTGTAACGGAGGCGGAACGCATGGGCTATAACGCCGCTGGCATGAACGAAGTGAAAGCACCGACAGGACTGAAGGACGAACCCACCAACTACTGCCCACCTTTACGACCACCGCATAACACGCAATTCTCAGGCTGAGACGTGGCTTGAGTTCATGATTGAACGACGATGGGATACTGTCCAGGCATGACGGCCACTGCTTCAGCAACGAGAGACCAAGTAAATGAACAACGCAGACAGACGGTTAGACCACCTGTTTCGGCAGGATCCGATGACAGCGACTCGGCGTGTGAGCGAGAGCATAAAGGCTCGACTATCATCTGCGGCCGATGGCATCGTGCTTTACGGTGCAGGTCACTATGGCCGTATTGCGGCACTCGCGTTAAAGCAGAGCGGCGTCGTCCCCACGGCATTCGTTGATGCCGACGCGACCAAGCAAGGGACGACCGTCAACGACATTCCAGTGATCAGTCCGCAAGAGCTGTACGCTCGCCCCGCAGGAAGAACCCTTGTTGTCGTGACCGTCTACAACTGTGTGGAGGTACTCAAGTCTCTTTCCGTATCGGGCATCGACGCTATCACGTACGCGCAGCTTGCGATCGCCCTGGGTGGTCCCTTGGTGCCGTACTGCGGAATACAGAATCCAGAGGTTCTCTGGTCGCACGAAGCTGCGATTAGGTCAGCCATGAACCTCTGGGCCGACGATATTTCGCGGACCGAGTTTCTCAGCCAACTTGAGTGGTCTCTGAATCTCGATCCCTTTGGCCTGCCTGCCGCACGGCCGGCGAGCGAAACATACTTCGAGGCCGACTTCATTCGATTCCGTCCACACGAAGCATTCGTTGACTGCGGCGCATTCGACGGTGACTCCGTCCAAGCTTTCATTGACCGTTCCCCGAGCTACGAGGCAATCGTGGCGTTGGAACCGGATCCATCGAATCGCGATCGCTTTACGCATCGATTTGGTGGAGCCGACGCAATGAGCCGTAAACACATCTCGGTTCTGCCGTACGCCGCCAGCGACCGCCGCGAGAACGTCCGCTTTAACGTGACGGGAACCGCAGGCTCTGCGTTTTCCGAAAGCGGGTTCGTAGTTGAAGCGGCGCCGCTGGATGAGGTTCTAGTTGGGATGGCCCCAACATTCATAAAAATGGACATCGAGGGCGCGGAGCCGATGGCATTGAGAGGCGCCGCCAGAATCATGCAAGAGCATGCTCCCACGATTGCTGCCTGTCTCTATCATGACCGGTGCCATCTGTGGGAGATCCCGCTGCAGATTGCGGCAACACAGCCCCAGTACAAACTGTTTCTCAGACGGTACGCTGACGAGTGTTGGGAGACGGTGTGTTACGCGACTCTTCCGAAATCGTGATGGGCTGCATTCAGAATGGGAGTGATCGGGCAGCGGTGATGTTCAGATAGAACGTCGGGCAACGGCAGTCATCGAAGTAAGTGCGTTTCTCTCCAGGCACCGTCACCAGGGGCCACGGGTCTGTCCACCATCAGCGACAAGATTTGCGCCTGTAATAAAACTTGCGCGTTGTGATGAAAGAAACACGGTGGCCGCCGCAATTTCCTCCGGCTCACCAAATCGCTGGAGAGGGACTTCTGAGTGGAGCATTGCGCGAACGCCGATCGGGTCCTGTTGCATCTTTCTATCCCACGTCCCACCAGCAACGAAGATATTTCCAGGGGATACCGCATTGATGCGAACCCCCTTCATGGCAAATGATCGTGACCAGCACTTTACCGCCATGGCGAGTGCGGATTTCGCAGCCGAGTAAGTTACGGGCGCTCCCAGAGCCTCATGACCGCAGATCGATGAAATACAGATGATGGATGACGGTGCCGAAAGCTCGAGCAACGGCAAGCAGGCTTCGATCATGTTGGTCGCTGAGAGAAGATTCACATCGAGAACGCGACGCCACTCCTCCACCGTCTCTTGCCCGGGTGGAACTGATGCGCCGGAGCCGACGCAGGCCACAAGGATATCCAGGCGGCCACGGTCTTTTCTCACGCTATCGACTACGCCAAAACAACTGCGAGCGTCGGAAGCATCGGCTACGTAAATATCGCAGCCCGATCCCATCGAATGTTGTACCGCGGCGAGCGGCTGCTCCGAACGGCCGGTGATGGCGACCGTGCATCCCTCGGCTACAAAAGCGCGTGCAATAGCCTCTCCGATACCGCGGCTGCCGCCGGTCACCAACACATGCTTATCGCGAAGATAGAGATCCATGACGACCTACACGAGGATGGCGCGAGAGACGAAGTCATAATACTTTGCAAGCACCGATGCATGCTCGCCGTCTCCCGCGCGCGCTGTCTGAAGGATAAAATTACCGAGGTATCCCGCAGTCGACAGCATCCGGAACACCGTGCCGAAATCAACAGACCCCTGTCCCAACGGCACGGTGCCGCCACCGAAACGACGATCCTTGACATGCACATTGACGATCCGAGAAGCCAGCATGGGTATTTCTTGCGCCGGGTTCCAGCCGAGGCTAGCGCTGTTGCCCATGTCGTAATTCACGCCAAAGCAGTCTGTTGGCAACTCGCCTGTTAGCCGCAACAGGTTTTCGGGAGTGAAATCCGATTCGAACGCAATCATCACGCTCTTTTCCTGAAGCAGCGGCACGAAACGCAGGATGTTGTCGATAAGGACACGTTTTTCCTCGCCGTGCGTCAGGCTCCCATTATCTACGAGAGGAACGACCACGCAGCCGATGCCCAGTTCGCCACAGGCAACTATAATCCGCTCGAATGCATCGAGCCTTGTGGCAAGAGTTGTGCCTTCGGCTTTCCAGAATGGCTCCTGCATGAAGCAGTCGCCGGTGAGTGACGGTATGCTGATACGGTACGTACTCATGAGATCCCGAATGGCGGCTCGACCTTCGGAGGTCATGAGGGGATTCTCGTACAGTCGCTCTGCATCCAGTGTCCATTCCATTAATGAAATGCCGATGGCAGCCGCGGCAGGGAATTCCTCCTTCCAGTACGGCCAAGGGAAAGCCTGGATTCGTCCGGCTATCAGCGGCGATAGCCGGCCCTGCATGAAGCCAATGCGCAGCGCGTGCATGGCGGTCATGTCACACCAATCCCTTCGCGGTCCAGCCACCGTCTACAAACAGATCCTGCCCAGTGACATAACCACTGGCCTCGGAGGCGAGAAAAATTACCGCGCCAACGAGATCCTCGACCGTTCCCCAGCGACCCAGGCACGTATGCCGCCGCCGCTGTTCATGCAAGGCCTCATCTTCAAAGCTTCCGCGAGTCATCGCGGTCCGAATATAGCCCGGTGCCAGGGCGTTTACGCGAATGCCTGCTTCGCCGTAATCAATTGCAAGCGCTTTCGTCATCATTCGCAGCCCGCCCTTGGCCGCGACATATCCTGGATTTCCTGGAAAACCGATCACGCTGCCAATGCTCGTCACATTGATGATGGATCCTCCTGCCGTCATGAGCGGACGTGCTGCGACGCAGCATGAGTATGCCGCACGCAGATTGACGTCTATTGTGTGATCGAACGCGTGCTCTAAGTCGGTGCTGCTACCGATTGAGGGCACACTGATTCCAGCGGCGTTCACAAGCACATGAAGGCCTCCGAATCTCAATGCGATGTCCGTAAATGTTCCAGTAAGACTCTTCGTGATGTCCGCAGACTGATACTCGATTTCGCCCACTGAGAATGGGGTATCAGGCTTGTCGGATCGCGCCACTGCGACGACTTGTGCACCAGCCTGCGCTAAGCCCTCGCAGAGCGCGAAGCCAATGCCGCGAGAGCCTCCCGTAACGATGGCGGTCTTGCCTTTCAAGGAAAACAAACGACTGACGTCCACCACTTCCTCCCGCATGGCTGTTGTATTGTGTTGCGAAGCTGCTTTGCCATACATTTGATCTCGTAGCATCTTGACCCTCACGGGGTCGTGGGACGGCCCTCGAATGGCGGGAAGATGCTGACCAAACGAGCAATAACGATGACTTTGCAATCATACACGCTTGATGGAAAACGCGCTCTAGTGACAGGGGCAGCGGGCTTGCTTGGGCAGCAGCACGCGATAGCACTCGCGGAACTAGGGGCAGAGGTCGTGCTGACAGACGTTGACCCCGTACGATTGGAATCGGCATTGCAAATCGTCGCCGCGAGCCACGCGGGGCATTTTCGCACAGCCGTCATGGACGTTGCGAGTGAGTCATCGATTCGTCAAGCTGGCAGCAGGGCTGGTCATGTTGACGTATTGATCAACAATGCTGCCATAGATCCCAAGGCATCTCCTGGCGCAGGGACCGCAGAACTAAGTCGCTTGGAGAACTTTCCGCTCGACGAATGGAATCGGCAGATTTCAGTCGGACTGACGGGCGCGTTCCTATGCTCCAAGGTGTTCGGCACCGAGATGGCAGTTCGCGGAAATGGAGTGATCGTCAATGTTGCATCAGATCTCTCCATCATCGCACCCGACCAGCGACTCTACCGGGTGGAAGGTGTCGCAGAAGATGAACAGCCGGCCAAGCCCGTTACCTATTCAGTCATCAAAACCGGGCTCATCGGTTTGACGAGGTATTTGGCAGGCTATTGGGCAGCTTCTGGGGTGCGCGTGAATGCGATCTCACCCGGCGGCGTATATAACGGCCACTCGGAGGAATTTGTGGCGAGATTGTCGAGCCTGATTCCGATGGGCCGCATGGCGAACGTCGACGAGTACCGGGCGGCGATTCAATTTTTGGCGTCGCCTGCATCGAGTTATATGACCGGCCATAACCTCGTGATTGACGGCGGCCGCACGGTGCTTTGACATCGATATCAGTCATGCGAGCGAAGGATTGGGCGACGCCAGAAGGGCATCAACTCCGGCTGCGGTCCCATGTGACGTCTCCAATATCTGTGGAGTACGGTTTGCCGTTCGTATCGAATTTGGTCGTTACGGCCGGGCCACGATACCCGTCATCAACCAATTTGACGTCAATAATCCGACGTCCCTCGCCGCTCATCATGGCTGCCTCGAAATCGGAAACCGTCTCGCATCGTGTGTATGAAAATCCAACCGCAGTCGCCAAAAGATCGAATCTGACATCGCACAGCCCCGATTTCGAAGACGCCCCAAATTCGTTCCCGAATGCTCGGTTTTGCGATCGAACAATCGACTGGTATCCGCCGTTGTTCATCACGACGATCACGACCTGCAGGTGCGGATTTGCAGCCAGTGTGTACAGTTCCTGGACGTTGAGCAGGATACCCCCGTCACCCTCGAGGCAAACCACCGTACCGCGACGTGCTGCCGCTGCACCGATCGCCATCGGCAAGGCCAACCCCATTGATCCGAGGCAATGACCGGCGAAGGATACAGTTACACCTTCTCGAGGGGAGACAAACCTGGCAAATCCTTCAACAGCGTATCCCGATCCTGTCGGGACGATGTAACTCACGGTCTTGGCCTCCGACAATACCCTGGTCATTTCGTAGGGCGTCAGGGTTGGACCAGAAAAAGCGATCTTTTCCTGACGTCGATCGGCGTTCCGCCAGTCACGGCATTCGTCCAGCCATTCCGGCCATGAATTGCAAGGAGCCTCACATGCTTGTGTAGAAAGTTCGGCAACCACGTGCCCGACATCTTCGCAAAAAAAGCTTGTATTTGTGAGGTGCTGGTTCTTGTCGATTTCTTTGTGATCACAATCAACAACGATCCGATGAGCATGTTTTCCGAAGTTCTGTGGATTAAAAGCAGTCGTCAATAGATCGAGACGAACACCAAGAAAAATAAGGACGTCGGCGTGCTGGATGATTCTGTTCGCGTGCGTCGGTGCCAAGCCTCCCGCGCAGCCGTAGTGAAGATCGTGCGAGTGCTCCAGCAAGTCGGCGCTAGGCCATGTGAACAGCGCCGGCATGCCGAGGCCTTCGATCAGGACGCGAATGGTTTCACGGGAAATGCCCGCAATATGCAGGCCATTTCCTATAACGACTGCCGGCCTACTGCATCGAGCGAGCGACTCTCTCATGGCGGCAACGGCCGCGCTGGGCGTGGGCGGCGGTGCAGACAAGAGACCCTCGATGCAAAGGTGTATCTTTTTGATTCTCTCTGCCGGATCAGCGACTGTCTGTGGCTGAATGTCGAGCGGCACCTCAATGAAAATAGGCCCCTTACGGCCGGACAGGCACTGGGCAATACATGCGGCAAGATGCTCATCCGACACGTCATCTGGGGTGTATCGAAAAGCGAGTTTGGTCACCGGAGTCAAAACATCGATGTGCGGTGTCTCCTGTGCGCCGAAACTTCGAACACCATGCTTATTAATGTCGGCTACCTTGACTTGCCCCGCAATGACGATGACTGGCACGGAATCGTAGTAGGCGGATGCAACGGAATTCACGGTGTTCATGACGCCTGGACCGGATGTGACCACTGCGACACCGGGTACGCGATAATCCATTGCCTTCGCATAGCCATCTGCTGCCGCGACGACGGCCTGCTCGTGATTGCAATACACCACGGAGAGACCAGACTCTGCCACCGCCCGATTGATGTGCATAGCCATGCCACCAGTCAGTGAAAAAACAGTGTCCACGCCTAAGCCGCGAACGATCTCGATGAGAAACTGAGCGACATTCATTGGCAGTCACAAGGGTTAGGGAACGGCCGGATCACAACAAGTCTGGCCAGATCAGCAAAGCTTTCGACGACATGACATCGGACCGGGACGTGGACTTGCAGCAGACGAGTCGTCTGGCCTGATTTACCCAAACTGAGGCCGCAGTCCGTGCCCAGACGGATGCTGGTTCGGGATATGGCCGTTGCGGACCGCATCGACCAGTTCCCGCACGGCACCATCCCCGCCACGAGCAGCGACTTGAACATCGACAACTGCGAGAACTTCGGGCCGCGCATTCGCTGGGGCCGCACTCACGCCCGCGATCTCCATCGCCCCAAGGTCGTTGACGTCATCGCCCATGAACGCGACCTCGGAAAGCTGAAGGCCGTGCCGGCTCGCAAAATCCCGGAGGGCGGATGCCTTGTCTTTGCAGCCCTTGAAGACGTCCTCGATCCCCATCTTCGCAGCAAACCGATCAACCAGCGGGCTCGCTTCGCCCGAGATGAGCGCGAAGACGAGCCCCGCCTTCTTGCCCAGCGAAATCCCCATCACGTCGGCAAAGCAAAACCGCTTCCACTCCTCGCCGTTGGGACCCCACCAGAAGCCGCCATCCGTGAGCACGCCATCCACGTCGAGCGCGATCGCCTTGATCCCGCGGAAGTCGGCTTCAGCGGTCACGCCAGCCCCCGACGCGTCGCAGTTTTTGCATCACCGGCACCTCGCGGTCCATGACCCGCTTCACGCCATCGCCCATCGAGGTTTCGATCAGCCGGATGTCGCGTACAAGTCGCGTGATGCCGCCCGGCTCGAGCGACGCCGCCTGATCGGAGCCCCAGAGCGATCGGTCCGGTGTGATGTGCCGCTCGATGACGCAGGCCCCGAGCGCCACCGCCGCCACGCTGGACGGAATGCCTGTCTCGTGGCCGGAGTAACCAACTGGCACGCCATACTGCTGCCGCAACACCGGAATCACCCGCAGGTTGAGTTCCTCGTAGTAGGCCGGATAGGTGCTGCACGAGTGGAGAAGAATCAGGTCGTCCTTGCCGAGCACTTGCACGGCGTGGTGGATCTCATCGTGGCTGCTCATGCCGGTCGACAGCATGATCGGCTTTCCCTTCGACCGCGTGTGCTTGAGCAGGTGGTCGTCGGTAAGCGAGGCGGAGGCGATCTTATAGCAGGGGGGATTGAAGGCATCGATGAAGTCGACCGCTTCTTCGTCCCAGCACGACGCAAACCAGGGCATGCCCTTTTCGCGGCAATAGGCGTCGACCGCTTCGTATTCCTTGCGGCCAAACTCCAGGCCACGCTTGAGGTCGCCATTGGTCGCGCCGAAGGGATTCTCGCGGGGCTTCGCCAGTTCTTCGGCCGTGTAGACAACCTCCACGGTTCGCTTTTGAAACTTCACCGCATCGCAGCCCGCATCGATTGCAATATCGACCAACCGCTTGGCCACATCGATGTCACCGTTGTGGTTGATGCCGATCTCAGCGATCACGTAGCAGGGGTGGCCATCACCGACCATCTTGTTGCCAATTTTTACCGCTGACATGGTTGCCTTTCTGAGGGTCGAACGTTTGTGGCGTGGCCATTCTTTCCGACTGAATTGCGTTCACGGCTTTGTGCTGGTTATCCCGCTCTGCCCGCTGTCGAGAGAATACCAAATTGCAGCAGCCTGTCGACTCCTCGGGGCTAGCTTGCTTACGCTGGGAAGCGGCGCGGCGCGACGCTGGTTGACAGCCTGTTATGGAAGAGTATACTAGCGTTCACTACCTCCGGCCTTTCTGGCCTTGGCCGAATGAGACTCCCGAACGAGACGAACCCGCTGAAAGGAGAATAAAATGGTCAGTATCGCAGACATGACGGCGCACTATCGGCAGGCGTTCGATGACCATCAGGCGAAGGTGCTCGCGGAGGCGACGGTGCAGATCGAAGCTGACCTCGTGCGTCGGGAAGACTTTTCCAAGCTGACCGCCACGGTCGGGCGGCTGGCCGACGCACAGGAACGGACCGAAGAGCGAATGAACCGGCTGGCCGACGCGCAGGAGCGGACGGAAGAACGGATGAACCGGCTGGCTGACGCGCAGGAACGGACCGAAGAGCGGATGAACCGACTGGCTGACGCGCAGGAGCGGACCGAAGAGCGGATGAACCGGCTGGCTGACGCGCAGGAGCGGACCGAGGAGCAGATGAAGCACTTGGCCGCCGCGCAGCAACGGACCGAGGTCGAGATCCACGAACTATTCGTGGCCCAGAAGGAGCTGACCTGGACCATGAAAGACGTCCACAAGCAGCTCGGCGGGCTGGCCCAGTCGGTGGGCCACGGCCTGGAAGCCTACGCCATGGAACGGATCCCGCGGATTCTCGCCGAACACTGCGGGTTTGTGACGGAATCGTCGGTGCCCGAGACGATCTATGCCGAAGATCGTGGCAACGAAATCGACATCATCTGCCGCGGCACGATCGCTGGCCGCCCTGCCGCCGTGCTCTGCGAGGTGAAGACCAATATCACCAGCCATGAGGTTCGCGAATTTCTCGATGTCTTCGAACGGGTGCGAACCCAACTGGCTGGCGACGAAACGCTCGACCCCACCGACATCCACCCGCTCTTCTTCGGCTACCGGGCCAGCCCCGACACCCGCCGCCTGATCGCCGACTCTGGCGCGTGGCTCGCGTTTCCTAAGGGGATGATCGTGCCGGGGTGACGGCTGTTGCGACGCGGCGGTTAGCCCGCCCCGCAGCCTGATCTTGGGTACGACAGACTTGAAACACTCTTATCCGAGGCGATGCGGCGATCATGCCAGAAGTCTCGCGATTCCTGGGAATTGTCATCGGTGTCTTTCCTCGTGACCATCCGCCGCCACACTTCCACGCCGTCTACGGCGAATACCAGATCACCGTTGAGATCGAGACGGGGGCGGTCACCGGTCATTTTCCCCGACGGGCACTGCGAATGGTCGAAGAATGGAGGGAACTCCATCAAGAAGAGCTGTTAGAGAACTGGAACCTCTTGCAAGCAGGCTTCCCGGGGCACAAGATCGATCCTCTGGAGTAACCGTCATGATTCCCAAAATCGTCGCCGCGGTGCACGTCGCGGGCTATGTGATCCACCTTCGCTTCGCGGATGGAACGGAGGGGGACGTTGATCTCTCGGCGGAGTTATACGGGGAGCTGTTTGAACCTCTGAAAGACCCGAATGTGTTCGAACGGTTCAGCGTCGATCCAGAGTTTCACACGCTCTGTTGGCCAAACGGAGCGGATATTGCTCCGGAGTTTCTCTACGAAAAGACCAAAGTGGCGGCGTGAAGAGAGGCCCCTCGCTCGCGCTTCGGGCTTGGGTGGGAAAGGTGTCGCGTGGACAGCTGCCATCCAAGCCCGCAGCGCAAGCAAGGGACATGCCCGGCGAGCGCTTGAGCCTCACCCCGCCCAGAGGCCCGTGGCCTTGAGAATCTCGAGCGTGAGGATGATCGCCACGCCCATCAGCGATTCTCCCGCGATCAGCCCGCTCGATACCGGCACCGTGTAGGTCTCGCCCGCCTTCGGCGCTGTCCGCGCGACCAGCCACGCGATCAACGCCCCCACGAACATCGCGATCGAGTTGAAGGCAGGAATCACCCCCGCGATCCCCAGCCCCGTCGTCGAGGGAATCCACGGTTTCCATTTTTTTGGCGCAAACTCTTCCAAGAGCGTGAGCACAACGCCGAGGACGGCGCCGACCACGATCGCGATAAGCGCGCCCTTCGGCAGGGCATGCAGGCCCTGCGCGAGCAGCCGGGCCACTCCTTCCCAGACCTTCGCCGCCGGTGCCGGCAACTCCGCCGAACCGAGTCTGCCAGGATTGCTCTGCACCACGAAGATGTAGGCCGGCACCGAAATCAGCGTGCCCGCCACCACACCGAAGAGCTGCGAGATCGTCTGCTTCCGCGGATTGCCGCCGAGCAGGTAGCCGCTCTTGAGATCCGTGAGCAGGTCGGCCGCATGCGAGGCAGCCCCCGACGTGATGCAGGCCGTCATCAGGTTGGTCGTGATGTTCGACGGCGCGATTACGCCGTAGAGCAGCTGCGTGATCTTGCCCATCGCACCGATCGGCGTGATGTCGGTCTCGCCCGTCGCCCGCGCCGCCACGATCGAGAGCAGAAACGTCACCAGCACCGCGAGGATCCCCATCCACCAGGTGATGCCGAAAAGAAAATGGCCGAGCACCACGCAGGCAGTGCCCGCGAGACCGACCCCCACCACAAACCACGAGGCCGGCACCTCGATGTGTGCCAGTTCGTCGTCGATCCGCTCATGCCGCCGCCCGCCGCCGAAGAGTCCTCCGAGCGTGCCCGATAGGCCGCCGAACGCCCGCAGCACCGTCCGCCATTTCAGCGCGAACGACAGGAGGCCACTTGTCACCATCATCGCCGTCGCCGGCCAGAGCACCCACGACACGATCCCCTTGTAGCCCGGCTGCACGATCCCCTCGTTGACGAGGATCGGACCGATGATGCCAAAGCAGACGATCGAGCCGATCAGCATCGATGCCGCCACCCGCAGCCCCATGATCGCGCCGGCCGCGAGCATGATCAGCGAGCCCTCGATCCCGATCGTGTACTTCGTGAGCAGGTCGCGGCCGACCGCCGTCGGCAGGAAGGGCAGCTCCGCCGGGAAGGCGTAGGCGGAGAGCGACTTCACCGCTGCGAAGAGATCCCGCCAGACCGCGACGACGGCGCCGATGATCCCGGCCGCGAAGAGTGACCGCGCCTTCACCACCGCTTCGCCCCCGGCCGTGTGCATGCTCTTGAGCGTCTCGGCGGTGGCGATGCCGGACGGGAAGGGGAGCTGATCGATGTTGATCAGCTGCCGCTTGAGCGGGATCGCCATGAACACGCCCAGAAACGACAGCGCCCCCAGCCAGAGCATGATCTCCCACCACTGCATCAGCCGGCCGGTGGTGAGGTAGAGCGCGGGCAGCGCCGACACGAGCCCCGCGCTCGACATGTAGCCGGCGGCGCTGGCGGCGCTGCTCATCGTGTAGTTTTCAAGCGTGGTGAACGGCCTGTTTCGCCACGCCGGCACCACCTTCTCGAGCACCGAGAAGACGGCATAGGCGATGATCGACGCCGTGATCG
>Ga0214921_10004790_pt1 | contig 19609 bp, 23 predicted proteins | sample LL1505_MetaG_FD_177992 | JGI IMG/M metagenome (GOLD analysis project Ga0214921, IMG submission 177992) | Freshwater microbial communities from Lake Lanier, Atlanta, Georgia, United States - LL-1505 | ecosystem: Environmental > Aquatic > Freshwater > Lake | place: USA: Georgia | collected... | reverse complement strand
TTATAGCGTATTGGAACCACTCCGATCCATCTCGAACTCGGTTGTGAAACGATACAGCGGCGATAATACTATGGGGGGTACTCCATGGGAAGGTAGCACGATGCCAAGGTAAAATTTATTTTTGTATTGTTTTTGTAATGTAAATTTAACAACGTAGGTCTCTGAAATGAATTACGCAATCGTAGAAGCAAGTGGAAAACAATTTTGGATTGAACCTGGTAAATTTTATGATCTTAATTATATAAATTTAAACCCAGGGGACAAGATAGCTTTAGTGAGAGTTCTTCTTGTAAATAATAATGGAAATGTAAGTGTAGGATACCCCTGTTTAGAAAATACTTCCGTTGAAGCGACAGTTCTAGGTCATATTCGGAGTAAAAAAATTACTGTCTATAAAATGAGACCTAAAAAGAAGACAAGGAAAAAACAAGGTCATAGAGACAATTTAACTAGAATTATGGTAAACTCTATTTCTGTAAGTGGATCTACACTATTATAATTAAAAATAATAAAACTTTAATAACATGGCACATAAGAAAGGTAGTGGTAGTACTCGAAATGGTAGAGATTCTAATGCTAAAAGGCTGGGGATTAAAAGATATGGTGGAGAATATGTTTTAGCGGGAAATATTTTAGTTAGACAAAGAGGTACAAAGTTTAAAGCCGGTAATAATGTAAACATTGGTCGGGATTACACCATTTACTCTTTAATCAATGGTAAAGTAAAATTTGAAATTTCTGGAAAATCAGAAAAAAGATTAAGTGTTTATCCAGTTGAGTAATGAAAAGGTATGTAGAAGAATAGAATATTTTACATACCAATTTTTATCTCATAGATCAAATACTCTAAAAAGTTTAGAGACTTAGAAAATATAGTTTGTATTTTCGAAGAGTTTGTGTTATAAATAAGGCTTCGATTATACAATCTTTTGGACTCGATACCATTTTTTGTACAAATTAAAAGTGGGTATGTATCTGTCGAAAACCTTTTTATAGTGGAATAAATACTTTCCACATATGATTTCCAGTATAAATAAGTTTTCAAATTTATTAAACTATACGAAAATAAAAGATAATCCACTGTATACCATTTTAAAAAGATAAATTTCGAAAAATTTTTACTAGAAAATATCTCGTAAACCATAAAATTACTAAGTTTTATACCTAAATTTTCTATCAAACTTGCAGTCAAATTTGCCGAAAAATTTTCACCTAATCTCACTGAATAAATCGAATGCAGTAGATCTATTATAGACGAGTATTCTTCAACCTGTATTTTTTTTATTATCCATTCATTTGAATTCTCTAATGTACTATATTTATTCAAACCCAATCTATATAGAATTTTTCGCTTAGAAGACACTACTAAAAATTTTATAATAACGTCTACAAGTAAACTAGTATCCATTTTTTTAGAATAATAATAATGGCTATGATTTAATATTAATTTAAATTCTATAAATATCATTGTTGAAATCAGTATTTGAACTTCCTCACGGAGGAGATCTAAACTCATAGGTTCGGATGTTACATTTTTCATACTTGAATACAGTTTTAAAAAAATTTTATGAAATAAAATATTTAATTTTTTTTTCAATTTAGTCATTTTTAATTTTCTTAAATTTTGTGTTTAATCATCAACATAAGGTGATACAAACAAGGTTAAAATTTCCTTACTAAAGATTTCTGAGGCTTTAGATCTATATTTTTTAGGATTTACAATAATAGAAAGAGTTCGTTTTATTATAATATCTTCTATTTTAACCCACTGCAAAACACCTAACTCCAGTTCTTTTGCGATAGCTGAAACTGAAACAAAAGCTGCCCCTAATCCTGATTGTACTGCATTTTTTATGGCTTCAACTGAATTTAATTCCATTTCAATTTTAAATCTGGTACTATCGATTCCATTTTGATTCAAAACTTTATCTATAACTTTTCTTATAGTTGACTGACGATCGAGAGCAATAAACCGTAATCTATACAAATCTTCTTTTTGAATACTTCTTAACACTGAAAAGGGATGGGACTTTGGGAGAATTAAAGCTAACTCATCTTCAGCGTATGATGTAACTTGTAGCATGTTCTTTAGTTCTATAGGAACTTCTCCTCCTATTATAGCTAGATTAATATGACCATTAGCAACACTCCAAGCAATTCTTCTAGTCGAATGGACTTGAAGTTGAACAGCAACTTGTGGATACTTTTGACGAAATAACCCTATTAATCGAGGCATTAGATAGGTTCCCGTAGTTTGACTCGCGCCAACTATTAAGGTTCCACCCTGTAAATTATGCAAATCATCAATTGCCCTACATGTTTCATCACATAAAGATAAAATCCTATTACCATACCTCAATAGCATTTCCCCTTCTTCGGTAAAAGAAGCTTTTCTATTTCCTCTATCAAAAATTAAAACATTCAGCTGCTTTTCTAAGTTATGAACCTGTAAACTGACAGCAGGTTGGGAGATGTACAAACTGTCTGCTGCTTTCTTAAAACTTCCTTCAGAAGCTATAGCTTTAATTATTCTTAATTGATCCAATGTAAAAGGTAAATCTATCATTTTTAATTTAAAAAAACTTCTTAGATTATGTAATTATTAATAAGCTGACAAGATCAATTATTACTTATTAGGAAATATATTGTTACTTTTATCTTTATATGTGATTTATTTTCTATGGATATAGTGAAATTCTCTTTTATAAATACATCATATAGATCTCATTAGCTATAATATTTAAGAAAGATATACCATAGGATTGTGTCATGGACATGCGACTTTTAATAGTTCTTTTTCCGGTTTTGGCAGCAGCATCTTGGGCAGTTTTTAATATAGCTAGAATTGCTTTAAGACAACTAAGCCGTCTAGGATCCAGATAAGTAAATAATTTTCTAAAAAATAATTGTGTCTGATATAAATTAGAACTTTCAGATCTTTTATTTTTTAGAATTTTTTGTTTCTATTTTTACTTGTATAATGAACTTATCATATTTATGTACATGTAACTTTTAAAATAAAATAATATAGAAGGAAATACATATGGCAGTTCCAAAAAAACGAACTTCTAAATCTAAGAAAAATTCTCGGTTGGCCAACTGGACTAATAAAGCAAATGTACAGGCTAAGAAAGCTTTATCTTTAGCAAAATCAATTCTGAGTGGTAACTCTACAAGTTTTATATCAAATTTAGCCGAAGAAAATAATTCAAAAAGCTCTTAGATAAAAGGATGTATACTTGTATACATCTTTTTATATAAGAACTTCGAACTAAATTAAGTTTTATACTTTATTTATATTAGAGTATTATTAGTTTATATTTATGTATTTTATTTCACTCGGGGGAACATATAGTGAAACTTGCAGTTTATGGAAAAGGTGGGATTGGTAAATCTACGACAAGTTGCAACATTTCAGTTGCTTTAGCAAAGAGAGGAAAAAAAGTATTACAAATTGGATGTGATCCAAAGCATGATAGTACGTTTACTTTGACAGGATTTTTAATACCTACCATTATTGATACATTACAAGCTAAAGATTATCATTACGAAGATGTTTGGCCCGAAGATGTAATTTATAAAGGATACGCGGGTGTAGATTGTGTTGAAGCAGGTGGTCCTCCAGCAGGCGCAGGCTGTGGAGGCTATGTGGTTGGAGAAACAGTAAAATTGTTAAAAGAATTAAATGCATTTGATGAATACGATATTATTTTATTTGATGTTTTAGGGGATGTTGTTTGTGGTGGATTTGCAGCTCCACTAAATTACGCTGATTATTGTTTAATTGTTACTGATAATGGATTTGATTCTTTATTTGCAGCCAATAGAATATCCGCTTCTGTAAGAGAAAAATCAAGAACACATTCTTTACGGCTGGCTGGATTAATAGGTAATAGAACCGCAAAACGAGACTTAATTGAAAAGTATGTGGACGCAGTACCTATGCCTATCTTAGAAGTTTTACCACTCATAGAGGATATTAGAATTTCTCGGGTTAAAGGAAAAACTTTATTTGAGATGTCAGAGTTAGACTCATCGTTAAATTATGTGTGTGATTATTATCTAAATATCGCAGACCAAATTATTGCTAAACCAGAAGGAGTTGTTCCAAATGAAGCAGCTGATAGGGAATTATTTAGCTTATTATCTGATTTCTATTTAACACCGTCCGACAAACAAAATGATGATAGTTCCTTTAACGATCAATCATTAGAATTAATGATTGTTTAATATTAGGATTACGACATGAACTCACAAGTACTTACCGAATCTAAAGATAGTTTGCTAAATTTTGAATGCGAGACTGGAAATTACCATACGTTTTGTCCAATAAGTTGTGTAGCTTGGTTATATCAAAAAATAGAAGATAGTTTTTTTCTTGTTATAGGAACTAAAACTTGTGGTTATTTTTTACAGAATGCTATGGGAGTTATGATATTTTCTGAGCCAAGATATGCAATGGCTGAGCTAGAAGAAGGAGATATATCAGCAAAATTGAGTGACTATGAAGAGCTAAAACGTTTGTGTTTACAGATAAAGAAAGATAGACACCCAAGTGTAATTTTCTGGATTGGAACATGTACGACTGAAATTATAAAAATGGATTTAGAAGGAATCGCACCGAAATTAGAGAATGAAATAGGGGTTCCTATTGTAGTTGCTCGGGCGAACGGACTAGACTATGCTTTCACTCAGGGAGAAGATACAGTTCTTGCAGCTATGGCACAGAAATGCCCAGAAAATAATATAAACCAGGATACTATTGTAAGAAATCAATCTCCTTACTCTGATCATCCACCTTTAATACTATTTGGATCAGTTCCTGATTCTGTTGCTAACCAACTCACATTAGAATTGAAAACGCAAGGTATTAAAGTTTCTGGATGGTTACCTTCAAAACGCTATACAGAATTACCTGTTATAAATGAAGGTTACTATGTATGCGGTGTAAATCCATATTTAAGTAGAACTGCTACTACTTTAATGAGAAGAAGGCGCACAAAACTAATTGGAGCTCCATTCCCAATAGGACCAGATGGAACTAGAGCTTGGATAGAAAAAATTTGTTCCGTTTTTGGAGTTAAATCTTCCGGATTAGAAGAAAGAGAGAAAAAAATCTGGAATTCTCTAGAAGAATATTTAGAATTGATAGTAAATAAATCTGTATTTTTTATGGGAGATAATTTACTTGAAATATCTTTAGCTAGATTTCTAATTCGTTGTGGGATGATTGTACATGAAATTGGTATACCTTACATGGATAAAAGATACCAAGCTAGCGAACTTTTGTTATTAGAAAAAACTTGTCTAGAAATGGGTGTTAAAGTTCCTTCTATAGTAGAAAAACCAGATAATTATAAGCAATTGGAACGAATTCGAACATTAAAACCAGACTTAGTTATAACTGGAATGGCACACGCTAATCCTTTAGAAGCCAGGGGTATCAATACAAAGTGGTCTGTAGAATTTACTTTTGCCCAAATACATGGCTTTACAAATTCAAGAGATGTACTAGAACTTGTGACTCGGCCACTAAGAAGAAACGCTAGCTTACAACAATTAGCCTGGAATTCATATACAGTGGAGAAATAGTTTGAATGCGGAAATTAACTTATATGTTAATTTACTCCGCATTTATAAACTTTAAATAATATCCTCTATTTGCAAAATTCTACGAATCGGTAAATTCGCTATAAGTGCAGTCATTCGGCTATCAGTTCTTATAGAAAATTCTAAACTTTCAGTATCTAATTCAACATATTTAGAAACAACTATAAGAATTTCTTTTCTCATTTTTTCTAATGTTGAAGCATTAAGAGTTGATCTATCATGAGCAAGAACTAACTTGAGACGTCTCTTTACGTCATCCCGACTTCCACGATTATTGTTAACAAATAGACGTTCAAAAAATTCTGTAATCATATAAATTCATAACTTACACTATTAATCAAGTTGTAGAAGATCCTAGGAAAAAATTTCGTAAGCGTTTTAATGGTCCTTTAGAATAAGAATCAAAATCTATGAAATCCACTTGTTGTCCGTCAAGTCTATAAGCTGTGTTTTCGAAAGCCATCCCAGGGAGAGAAAGCTTTTTCTCAAGAACAAGCGGTTCTCCACGATTTGTTGATATGATCACACACTCATCTTCAGGTATAACTCCAATTAAGGGTATTGCTAATATCTCCTTAACATCAGCAACTGACATCATATCATTAGATTTTACCATTTCTGGCCTAAGTCGATTTACTAATAAATTAATTTTTTGAATTCCATTAGCCTCCAGTAACCCAATTACTCTGTCTGCATCTCTAACTGCCGCGATCTCAGGTGTTGTGACCACAATAGCTTCCCTAGCTGGTCCAATAGCATTATGAAAACCAGTCTCAATTCCCGCAGGACAATCAATTAAAATATAATCATACTGTTCTTCCATCAAAGAAATCAGATATTTCATCTGATCACTATTAATCGAATCCTTATTTCTATTTTGAGCGGCTGGTAAAAGAGTAAGTCCAGGTTGTCTTTTATCTCTAATAAGAGCTTGCTCTAATCTGCACTCTCCTGATAAAACTTCTAAAGCAGTGTAAATAACCCGATTCTCTAACCCTAATAAAAGATCTAAATTCCTTAAACCTATATCAGCGTCAACAAGAGCAGTTTGATATCCCAACTGTGCAAGTGACATACCTAGATTGGCGGTTGTGGTAGTTTTACCAACCCCTCCTTTACCAGAAGTAATTACAATAACGCGAGTCATGATTTATTTATCTCATATGAAATTAATATTTAACAAATCTCATCCTATTAAGAATGCAACTTTAACTAGGTCATCTTATGTCAAATTCGCTATGGGCAATTGGTAACTTTAAAGTATATTTTTTACTAATAAGAGTTAGTTTTAAAACTCAATAGGTCTCTTAAATCTAATCGAATCATTTTGTAAATTATTTATTATTTCTAATATGGTCTTCTCAAAAAAATATATAGCCCTATTAGTATCACCATATACATAAACTTTATTTTGCTTTTTCACTACCCAGATTTGAAAATATGAAGTGTAACTCAGTAATACACTAAAAATTAAGAAGAAAAAACCAATATAAACTAGTGGAATACCTGGATCTGATTTTATTTGTAAGCCAGTAGATGGTAAAATTTTATTCAAACGTAGTTCATTTCCATTGAAAAATACTTTATGACCAATCTCACTTTGTCCTAGGAGTCTTTTTTCGGAATTATACAATAAATATTTTCCAGTTAGATCTTGTAGAACAAGTATTAATTTATTTTTAGTTCCATAATCTAATGAGCCAATCCAAAATCTAGAATTACCTTCCCCAGTTATTTCTCTAAGTGGTATATCAATATATTCTTCCTCATTTAGAGTAAATTTTAAGTTAACTATACTCCAATCGGTTTGATAAAATGTCACACCAGAATATCGTAAAGGTTCATTAACAAAAATGGTTTTTTCTTTTTTAATTTCTAGATCGTTGTCTAAAATATCTATTTCCGAATAAAATTGATCCACGATACCTTGATCATTATACGCAATATTAAAATCATGTATGTAGCCTTCAAAATCTTGCCGTATATAACTTAAAGGACCAGAGGAAATAATATTTTGCAAATGAAATAGTTCTCCTTTTGGAACTAACTCTTGTAGCATAAAACCAGTTAATGCACCAAGTATAGAACCTATTAGGATACAAATAATACTTAAGTGAACCAGTATGGGGCCAATTTTTCCAACTAATCCTTTATATGCATATATGTAAGGTCCTTGCTGAATTACATTATAATTTCTTTGTCTTAATAAGTAAGAAAATTGAGCTAAACTTCCATTACTTAGACTAAATGATATACCCATTTTATTAGCACCATTTTCACGTTTAAAGAATTTCCATAGTCTTGCAAGCTTTAATGAAGGAATTTGTCTCGAAAATGTGCATGACAGTAAACTTCCTCCAAATAAAAATAAGAGTATCAAAAACCAGCTTGTAGTGTAAACATGATTTAGACCGAAAAAAAGAATAAAATCCGAATTTATAAAACCTGCAATTGGATTAGAAATAGGATAGTTTGTTTCATAAAACGAAATTGTTTTTTCCTGTTCTATGATTGTACCCAAGGAACTGATAGCAGCAATAAATAAAAGTAATACTATCGCTAATCTCAAATTGCCCAGAGCATAAATACCTTTCCATAAAATACGATGGATTTCACTTGTCATACAGTAAGTAAAAAATTTATAGTAAACATAAATATTATAAACTCCCCAGGTAGGACTTGAACCTACGACCAATCGATTAACAGTCGATCGCTCTACCACTGAGCTACTGAGGAATGATGTAAAATATTATTCTGATATTTGTTTTTCATAAAAAATTATAACATAATTTAAATTGTTTTTTACATAATTTTGTTTTATTAGGAAACTAGCGCGCAGAAGCATATTAAAAAACATGTTTTCTTTTTTATATACTTCTGCTATGCTATATCTATCCAATTAAAAGCGGACGTGGCGGAATTGGTAGACGCGCTAGATTTAGGTTCTAGTAAGTTTTCTTGTGAGAGTTCGAGTCTCTCTGTCCGCATGGTAGTATTTTATTTCCATCTTTGTAGAGTTAGTTTTATACTTCCGTTTTCTTGAGTTATTTCTTCTATCCTTTGAAACCCTTGGATCTCAGTAGCCTTTAGTATAGAATTATAGGCATATCGCTGAGTAATTTTATCTAAAAATAACTCCACGGACCAAGGTTGTTGCCAAAATTGTAAATCAGCGACTAACTGATATTCTGTTCCATTCCAAGTAAACCCGATATCATAGTTATTACTTTGCTTAACAACTAAATTCGCAAAACATTCTTGTGATTTATATCCCTTGATACTGTTAATACTCTCATCCCAAGAAATCCCTAGATCGTTAAGTGATTTTTGTAGCAAGCTCAAATCTTTCAAAGTAGTTTTTATTTTACTAAAATGTGACATAGTTAATTGATAAAGTTACTTACATTTTTTACTGATCATTAAGTATATTGTTCATATTATAATACATCAGTTAATATGATCTATTTAAAATAAAGATTTATAAAAAACTACTCTTCAGATGATGCTAAACGGGCTTTTCCAGCACTTGCCCAGTCCTGTAGATACTGTATTTTTTCTTCATTTGTATATGCAAGTGGAACAAACTGATTAATAGCATCTAATATATCAGTACATGTAAACTCTCTATTTTCGCTAAAAGCAGTGTGCATAGCTTCATTAATAACCTCTTCTATCTCTGCACCTGAAAATTTTTTTGACATTTCACTGAGTAAAGATAGATCGTAACTAGTCCAAGATTTTGGTCTTAATCTACTTAAATGGACTTTAAAAATTAATTTTTTTTCTTTAAGGTTAGGTAATCCAATAAAAAAAATTTCATCAAATCTACCTTTTCTTATTATTTCAGAAGGTAGTGAATTAATGTTGTTTGCAGTAGCAACAACAAATACTGAAGATTTTTTCTCTGATAACCATGTTATAAAAGTTGCTAATACTCTATTCGTTGTACCGCTGTCACCTTTAGATTCCATACCCGCAAATGCTTTATCAATCTCATCTATCCATAAAACACATGGGGAAATAGCTTCAGATAACTGGATCATTTGTCTCATTTTAGACTCTGATTCCCCTATAATACCTCCAAATAGCTTTCCAACATCTAGTCTAAGTAAAGGTAAACCCCATTCATTAGCAATCGCTTTAGCCGTTAAAGATTTTCCAGTACCTTGAACTCCTACTAGGAAGAGACCTTTAGGAGATGGTAACCCATAATTTTCCGCTCTTTGAGAAAGTGAACCTACTCTTTTTTGTAACCACTTTTTGAGATTTTCAAGTCCACCTATATCTGACATTTTCTCAGTTACAGTACAGAATTCTAGAATTTTCGTTTGACTGATAATTTGCTTTTTCTCGGTGAAAATAATATCTAGACTTTCAATGTTAACTTCTTTATAGGTAGCTATTATTTTTGATAGAACTTTTCTAATACGGTCTAATGAGAGTCCTTGGCAAGATCGAACTAAAATATCCAATGAAGTTTCCGGTAAAAAGTGTCCTAACGATTCTTGAACACGTACGAGCTCTCTTTTTATTTCTAAAGGTTGAGGTAATTTAAACTCCAAAATTGTAATAAGGTCTTTTAAAGAATCTGGAATTAAAATTTCAGGAGCTACGATTACTATTGTTTTAGTATTATTTCTTAAGACTTTTGTTAAATTTTTTAATTTTCTAGCTACTGATATATCATTCAAAAATAGATGGAAATCTTTCAAAAGAAAAATTGCAGGATTCTCAGAAGTTAACTTCTCTACCAATTCTAATGCTTGTAGAGGGTTCCGAGCCCCAAAGCCATTATCACTAGGATTTCCTAAATAACCATCTATAAAGTCCCAGCTATAGATTCCTCGATTTATATTTGATTCTTTAATAGAAGATTTAATTGTATATTCCAATCTCTCTTCTTCGGTCGTAGAAATGTAGAGTATAGGATATCTAGCTTTTAAAAATAATTTAAACTCCTTAGTGAAATTCATAATATATATTATTAGTGAACGATTCTAACTGTAATCAATGGAACTTAAACATATGTAATAAGGTAAACCTAAAGGCTGCTTCTCTAATATATTCAAGTAGGAAAACTTATTAGAGAAATGCAACCATTTAATTAACTTATTGATAAAGAATGTCGACCTCGAGCTCTTCTTGCTTTTAAAATACGTCTACCTGAACTTGTTTTTATCCTAGCTCTGAATCCAGATGTACGTGATCTTTTCAGTTTTGTTCCACGAAGTGTTCTTTTTGTCATATGTATATCTTATAAAATTATTATTCTTTATATTGTTCCATTAAGTCATTAATGTCAAATTAAATGCAAAATTTAATACAAACTACACTTTTAAGATAGGTTGAGACTTAAAAATTAAATATACAACTGAATGTCTTATGTTTGTAGTCATCGATAAGAATAGGTTATAAGCCTCATTTTTATATTCTATTAGAGGATCTTTTTGACCATAGCCTCTCCAACCTATGTTTTCTCGAAGTGTATTAATTTGCTGCAAATGTTCTTTCCAGGCTGAATCTATCTTTTGTAATAGAAACGATCTCTCAAGTTCTCTCATCAATCCATTTTCTATTAAATCAATCTGACTTTCTTTTAAATCATATGAAATTCTTGTGTATCTGATCAAGGCATCTCGCATTTCAGACGTTGAGTATTGTGAAAAAAACATTCTATCTATTCTAGAGGGAAGTCCTAATAGACTTTCAACTTTAATTAATAGTTTACTTTGTTCTTCTAATGAGGAGTTCCCTTTTTCTAAATACGCGTTGAAATAGTCTAAAACAGTTGTTTCCGCATATTGTATTATCCAGTTGCGCAAACTATCAGATTCTAAAATACGTCTTCTTTCAGAATAGATCGCTTGTCTTTGATAGTTTAAAACTTCATCGTATTCAAAGAGTTGTTTCCTAGCATCGTAATAGTATGCTTCAACTTTTTTTTGGGCAGATTCTAAACTCTTACTCAGAAGGATAGATTCAATTGGTATATCTTCATCAACCTTCAATGAATCCATTAATTTTCCTATTCGATCACCGCCAAAAATTCTTAGTAAATTATCCTCTAAACTCAGAAAAAACCTAGATGATCCAGGATCACCTTGCCTTCCTGACCTTCCTCTTAACTGATTATCAATTCGTCTAGATTCATGTCTTTCAGTACCTATTACATGTAATCCACCCAGTTTGATAACTTCTTCTCTTTCAGTGGTAATATTTTTATTATATTTTTCCAATAAGATTTTATAGGCTGCCCTTAAAAGAATAACTAATGGCTCATTAGTGAAACTTTTTTCACAAGCAATTGATAAATATCTACTTAACTCATCTTCAGATAGATCAGGGTTTTTTATTTTTAACGCTAGAAAACTATATAAACTTTTTAGATCAGGATCTAAAATTTTCCCTGTAGGTGTACTAAAAAATACACTATCTAAACACAGTTTTAACTCTGATCTTGCGATATAATTGACATTGCCACCTAATAATATATCTGTTCCTCGCCCTGCCATGTTCGTAGCAATCGTTACTGCTCCTTTGCGCCCTGCTTGAGCTATTATCTCAGCTTCACGTTTCAAATTTTCAGGTTTCGCATTTAATAAATTATGTGGAATCCCATATTCTTTTAATAAAGAAGCTAAGAGTTCTGACTTTTCTACGCTCGTAGTTCCAATTAAGACAGGACGTCCCAATGTATATACATCTAAACATTCATCTGCAATAGATTTCCATTTAACATATTGATTTTTATAAACCAAATCAGAAAGATCATTCCGTATCATTTTTCTATGAGTAGGAACACATGTCACTTCGAGTCCATAAATCCTATCTAACTCTGCCTCTTCCGTTTTTGCTGTCCCTGTCATTCCAGACAACTTTGGGTATAATAAGAAAAAGTTTTGGTAGGTTATCGAAGCTAATGTTTGAGTTTCATTTTGTATTGCAGTATCTTCTTTAGCTTCAATAGCCTGGTGCAATCCATCACTCCATCTTCGTCCAATCATAATTCTACCTGTAAACTCATCAACAATGAGTACTTCCTCATCTTTGACTATGTAGTTGACATTTTTTATAAATAACTCTTTCGCTTTAATGGCATTAAATACGTAGGGGGCCCATGGATTTTCCACGTTATATAAGTCATTCACACTTAACTGAGACTCTGCTTGAATTACACCTTCTTCGGTCAATAATATATTTTTAGCTTTTTCATCAACTTCGTAATGTATATCCCTAAGAAGAGATTGAGCAACTAAATTCGCTTTTATATATTTTACATTTGGGGTTTCACCAGCACCTGAAATAATAAGAGGCGTTCTAGCCTCATCTATAAGAATTGAATCTACTTCGTCCAAAATAGAAAAATAAAAAGGTCGTTGTACAATATCTTGCAGCTGCACAGCCATATTATCTCTCAAATAATCAAAGCCTAATTCGCTATTTGTAGTATAGGTAATATCTTTTGAATAATTTATTTTACGCTCTGATTGCGTCATAGCTTGTTGAATTAAACCCACGCTGAGACCAAGAAATTTGTGGATTTGACCAACATATTCAGCATCTCTTGAAGCTAAATAATCATTTACAGTTACAACATGAACCCCTTTTCCTGTTAGAGCGTTAGCATAAGCTGGGAGGACTGCCACTAACGTTTTGCCTTCTCCCGTCCTCATTTCAGCTATTTTACCTTCATGAAGTATAAGTCCTCCAATTAATTGAACATCAAAATGCCTTAGTCCAAGTACTCTTTTAGAAGCTTCCCTAACTACAGCAAATGATTCAACTAAAAGAGTGTCTACTGTTTCTCCTTGTGAAAGTCGTTGAATAAACAAGTTTGTCTGATTTTGTAATTCTGAATCTGTCAGATTCTTTATTTTTTCTTCTAATTTGTTTATTCCATTAATAATCTGTGAATATTGCTGAATTTTTTTATCATTTGGATCACCGAAGAGGGTCTGAAACATAAGGTTAATTAAATCTATTTTTATAAATTACTCTATGATTATATTAATTTTTTATTACTATTCGTTTATGATTTCAGGTTGATTAATTTCTTCAGCTATTTCAAGAATAGCTCGGATAACCGGTTTGAGTTTAAAGTCATCCAAAATATCGATACCTTCGTATCTTTTTCTTTTTGCCTTATTTGCTACTTGAACTGTTATTCGATATCGGTTAGAAGCTGCATCTAAAAGCTCTTCAGTTTTATACAAAACTTCAAGAGAAGGAATAGTTTGTTTTTTCTTCTTCATATAATGTTGAAAATGTACCGTGTTTTTGAATAAAAAACTGTATTCTTATAATTATTAAAAATTGAAAATTTATTGTGAATTTTATTATCTAATTTAGAATTTCAATTTTTATTAATTTATAATTGATTTGTTTCTTTGAAATTTCTATGACTAGTTCAAAAGCAAGATATAGTAACTACTAAATTTAATAAACTTAATTATGTCACATAGTGTTAAAATTTATGATACTTGTATTGGATGTACACAGTGTGTTAGAGCATGTCCATGCGATGTGCTAGAAATGGTTTCATGGGACGGTTGTAAAGCTGGACAAATTGCTTCTGCGCCTAGAACTGAAGATTGTATAGGTTGTAAAAGATGCGAAACAGCTTGTCCTACTGACTTTTTATCAGTAAGAGTGTATCTAGGCGGAGAAACTACTAGAAGTTTAGGATTAGCTTACTAAAGATTATAAAAAAGAAAGATTATTAGAAAAACTAAGTAAATTATGCTTGTTTTTCTAATAATCTTTTTAACTTAATAAACCTAAGTAAGCAAACCCTAAGATCGCTCCACTTCCTACTATATGACCAAGACTTGTACTTGCCAATAATTCAGGTAAAGTAAAATTAGCAAATGATCCTGTTAATGGAAGAGATGCACCGATACCTTTAACTTGGATTACATATCTACCTGCAACTATGCAGAATATGTTGGAACTAATCATTATGGAAGCTGTTTTAGCAGACCATATAGCTGTTTGGGGAACTACGGATAGTAATAACTCTGTGTTCATATTCTGTCTGGATTAGTCAGAGAAAGTTAATTTTTTACATAATAATAAAACTATTGTAAAGTACTTTTTAGTATGATGCAACTTAATCCATATAAGCAATCACTTCTCTGTATCTTTTATTTTACATTGTTGAGTTACGCAATCCATCCATAACTATGTAATCCTTTCCCTAGAAAATTTACACCTAAATAGCATATCCAAACTACTATAAATCCTAAGGAAGCTAAAACTGCAGGTCCTTTTCCTTGCCATGATCTGGTAATTCTTGTATGTAAGTAAGCCGCAAAAACCAACCACGTAATAAGAGCCCACGTTTCTTTGGGATCCCAACTCCAATAAGACCCCCAAGCTTCGTTAGCCCAGACTGCTCCCGCAATGATGCCTATAGTTAGCAGTGGAAATCCTAAGCCAATAATTCTATAGCTAAGATTATCTAAACTTTCTAAAAGATTTAGCTTTTTCTCTAAAACTCCATCATAAGAATCAATACTTGACTGTAAATCATTTATTTCATAGATTTCAGATCTAGTAGTTGTATGTACATCTGTATTACCAACTGAGCTACCTTTTAAAGTAACTTGTCTTCCACGTGTTAAGACCAGAAATACTATAGATAACAAAGAACCAATAATTAACGTAGAGTAACTAAACATCATAATGCTTACGTGCATCATTAACCAATTTGATTTTAACGCAGGGACTAGTGGAGCTGCCTTTTGCATTCCATCTGGCAAAGATAAAGTAGCAAATCCAACTATAAACATAGACAGTGGAGTAACTATCGCACCTAGTAAGTTTAAAGAAGTAAGTGATTCTAGTATTATTGATAAGAAGGTAATTCCCCAAGTAAAAAATAATAGAGATTCATATAAATTACTTAATGGAAAATAACCACTTTCAATCCATCTCCAAGTTAAAATAATTGTAATAAATATGTTAGAAGATAAAACGCTATAAAAACCTATTTTACTTCCAATTTTGAATGAAGGAAATGCAACGCTAATCCAATATCCTAGTACTCCAATAAATAGTCCTAAAAATACTAAGTTATCTAACGAATTTTTTAAATACTTAAAAAGAAGGTCCATATAAATTTTTTGTGAAATTAGAATTATTGTACTCTTATGCAAAAGGAAAAGTCTTATAAAAAAAATAGTTATTTCTTAAACCTTCTAGAAAAGAAAATGCTACCTTACTGTAATAAGGTAGCATTTATAGAAAAAACTGAATTAACCAATAGCAGAGCTAACTTTGTCGAAGTAACCAGCAACTTCACTTGCTAAAGCAGAGCAATCACCTTGAGGTGTAGAAAGTTTACGTTGAGAAGCTGTGTTGTTAACAAATGCAACAGCACATGCTTTCATGATACTAACAGCTCTAGCGTTAGAGTTAGCAGGAACTCCTAAAGAAGAATAAGTTTCTTTTAAACCGTTAAGACAACGATCTTCTAAAACAGAGGAATCACCAGATAGTAAAGCGTAAGAAACATAACGAAGGATAATTTCACCATCACGTAGACATGCAGCCATACGACGGTTTGTGTAGCAGTTGCCGCTAGGAGAGATTAGGCTTGGATTTTCACAGATCATACCAGATACAGCATCAGATACTATACAGCTAGCGTTGGAAACGATAGAGTTAACAGCGTCTAAACGTTTGTTACCTTCAGAAATGAATTTTTTAAGAGCTTGTAGATCAGCACCACCTACGTAAGCTGCTTTTGCGTCTGCGTTTGTAACTACTTTAGAAAATGCATCAAGAGCCATAAGAATTCTCCGTATTTATAAAAATTTAAACTGTTTTAACTGTTAATTAAATTAATCAGCTATGTATTGATAGTTTCTATCATAATTAATATATAACAAACCACTACAAAATACTGAGAATGTAATAATCTGTAATATTACTAATTTTGATCAACTACCTAATTTAAAAGACTCTACAAAAAAGCCATACAAAATTCCTATCTTCAAATTAGTTAAAAAATTAAGAATGACCACCAACTTTTTGTTAAAAATGGACTTATCTAGAAAATTAATTTTTTTTTAGTTCTATATAAAATTTTACTAGTAGTTTCTAATATAGCTGTAATTAATCCAGCAGATAAAACTCCCCAATCACCACTTTGACCTAAAATAGTAGATAAATTAATTGCTAAAAAAAAACCTAGTAAAATTGCGATAAAATTTATAAATACTACCTTAACTATGTATTCGAATTTGATCATGTATGAACTCTTTTATAAAAATAAATATCGTTAGACTAGCCAAAAGTAGTTTTTAATAATTTAAAAGAAGTCGTATAACTGATAAAAAAAAAGACCCTGAGATTCTCAGGGTCTTGGGAACTATCTAACTAGATCTTAGCCAACTACAGCAGGAGCTGTAAGAGCTACAGGTAGAGACTCACCAGCAGCAAGGTCTAGAGGGAAGTTATGAGCGTTACGCTCATGCATTACTTCCATACCTAAGTTAGCACGGTTAAGAATATCTGCCCAAGTGTTAATTACACGACCTTGGCTATCAACAACAGATTGGTTGAAGTTAAAACCGTTAAGGTTAAATGCCATTGTCATAACACCTAGAGCTGTAAACCAAATACCTACAACAGGCCACATTCCTAAGAAGAAATGAAGTGCACGAGAGTTGTTGAAGCTAGCATATTGGAAAATCAAACGACCAAAGTAACCGTGAGCAGCTACGATGTTATAAGTTTCTTCTTCTTGACCGAATTTGTAACCGTAGTTAGCAGATTCGTTCTCAGTAGTTTCACGAATTAAACTAGATGTAACTAGAGAACCGTGCATAGCAGAGAATAGAGAACCACCGAATACACCTGCAACACCAAGTTGGTGGAATGGGTGCATTAAAATGTTGTGTTCTGCTTGGAACACAAGCATGAAGTTGAATGTACCGGAGATACCTAGAGGCATACCATCAGAGAAGCTACCTTGTCCAATTGGGTAAACTAGGAAAACAGCAGAAGCTGCAGCAACAGGAGCTGTGAAAGCAACAGAAATCCAAGGACGCATACCTAAACGGTAGCTGAATTCCCACTCACGTCCGATCCATCCGCAAACACCTAGTAAGAAATGGTCAACGATTAGTTGGTAAGGACCACCGTTGTATAACCACTCATCAAGAGAAGCAGCTTCCCAAATAGGGTAGAAATGGATACCGATAGAAGCAGAAGAAGGAATTACAGCACCAGAGATTATGTTGTTACCGTATAGTAAAGAACCAGCAACTGGCTCACGAATACCATCGATATCTACTGGAGGTGCAGCAACAAAAGCAATGATGAATACAGTTGTAGCTGTAAGTAATGTAGGGATCATTAAAACACCAAACCAACCTACGTAAAGGCGGTTTTCAGTGCTAGTAATCCAAGAGCAGAAACGTTCCCATAAACTTGCGCTTTCGCGTCTTTCTAAAGTAGCAGTCATGTTTTTATTTTTATGTAATGTTATAGTAATTTACTTCCCAAGCATCAATTGTGCTTGTTGTTCCTATTATGGCAGACACTATAACCATTTACAATGGTACACTGAGTAACTTAAAAATACAGTGTTTTAAACGAAGAACTTTAGATTACTAAGTAAGTAAAAATTCTTAATGCAGGGTACCTTAAATATGATGTGATAAAAGTATCTCATAAAATATCCAAGATAACTATGAAAACTTTAGTCTCCTATGAAACTATTTACTTACTTAAACCTGATCTAACAGAAGAGAATCTACTAAAAATAGTCGAACAATACCAAGGTATTCTAGTTGAAAGAGGTGCAAAAAATATTACTATAGAAAATAGAGGTAGACGTCATCTAAAATATCCTATCCAAAGGGCAAAAGATGGTGTATATATTCAAATGAACTATGAAGCTAATGGAGAAGTTATAAACTTAATTGAAAGATCTATGAAAATTAACGATGCTGTAATTAGATATATGACTACAGCAATTAAAGAAAAAAAATAAAGATAAGAAGTTTTAACTAAGGTAAAAAATATAAATTTTACCTTGGCATTGTGCTACCTTCCCATGGAGTACCCCCCATAGTATTATCGCCGCTGTATCGTTTCACAACCGAGTTCGAGATGGATCGGAGTGGTTCCAATACGCTATAAACACCAAGGTTAAGAACTTTCAAAACTGCAAAATTTATTAAGGAAAATTATTATCAAGCCCTCGGTCTGTTAGTACATCTCAGCTAAATGCATTACTGCACGTATACTTAATGCCTATATAACGGTTGTTCTTACCGTGACCTTACCCGCTTATAGCGGTGAGAGCACTCATCTTAAGGTGGGCTTCCTACTTAGATGCTTTCAGCAGTTATCCACGCTACACATGGCTACCCAGCGTTTACCGTTGGCACGATAACTGGTACACCAGCGGTGTATTCCCCCCGGTCCTCTCGTACTAAGGGGGACTCCTTTCAATGCTCTAACGCCTGCACCGGATATGGACCGAACTGTCTCACGACGTTCTGAACCCAGCTCGCGTACCGCTTTCATGGGCGAACAGCCCAACCCTTGGGACGTACTACCGCCCCAGGATGCGATGAGCCGACATCGAGGTGCCAAACCTCCCCGTCGATGTGAACTCTTGGGGGAGATCAGCCTGTTATCCCTAGAGTAACTTTTATCCGTTGAGTGACGGCCTTTCCACTCAGTACCGTCAGATCACTAAGACCGACTTTCGTCCCTGCTCGACTTGTAGGTCTCACAGTCAAGCTTCCTTATGCCTTTACACTCTAGATACGATTTCTAACCGTTCAGAGGAAACCTTTGTACGCCTCCGTTACCATTTAGGAGGCGACCGCCCCAGTCAAACTGCCCGCCTGAAACTGTTCTTTGACCAGATAATGATTCAAAGTTAGAAATCTAACATTACAAGAGTGGTATCTCACTGATGACTCCAATAACCCCGCAAGATTATAATCAACGCCTCCCACCTATACTGCGCGAATAA
>Ga0214921_10004789_pt1 | contig 19612 bp, 13 predicted proteins | sample LL1505_MetaG_FD_177992 | JGI IMG/M metagenome (GOLD analysis project Ga0214921, IMG submission 177992) | Freshwater microbial communities from Lake Lanier, Atlanta, Georgia, United States - LL-1505 | ecosystem: Environmental > Aquatic > Freshwater > Lake | place: USA: Georgia | collected... | reverse complement strand
CTTTTTCACGCTCATAGAACGGGCTCTTGAAAATGCCCCGTCCGGCGCTGTAAGGCTCGCGGTTGTGCACCGGCGGGTTGTAGATCTTGAAGGCACCCTCGTAGCAGCGGTCGTGGATGTACTGCTCATCCTGCTGGTAGGGGTAAATGCGGGCCACGTCGATGCGGGCATGGTCGATGTGCGTGTAGCCATCGGTCATCCAGTCGGCCACAATTTTGCCGACGCCCGGGCCGTCTTTGACCCATACCGCTTCGGCGTACCACAGGCCGCGTACCTTGGACGATTCGCCGATGGACGGGTTGCCGTCGGTGGTCACCTGCAAAAGCCCGTTGAAGGAATATTTATCGTCATAGCCCAGCTCGGCCAGGATGGGCGTGAGCTCAATCGCGCGTTCCAGCGGAGCCATGATCTGATCGAGTTCCAGGTCGCGCTGCGACGGCGACAGGCGCGCCTGCTCTTTTTCCAGCAAGTCGCGCGGATGGCACATGCGCGGGTTCTTCTCTTCGTAATAGCCCCACTCAATTTGGCCGCCCTCTGGGGTTTTGGGGTCCCCTGTGTCGCGTAAATAAGCCGAGTTGCCTTGGTCGCGCAGCAGCGGGTATCCAATGTCTTTGCCCGTGCCTGCAAATTCCAGATAGGGTTTGAAGAAGGTCAGCGGATGGTCCACCGGCATGATGGGCAGGTCTTCCCCGGCCATGTTGGCAATCAGGCGTCCCCACAAACCGGCAGTGACCACCACGTAATCGGCAGCAATAAAGCCCTTGGTGGTTTCCACACCCTGGATGCGGCCGTTCTCAATACGCAGACCGGTGCAGGCGGTATTGGCGAAGGACTGCAGCTTGCCCGAGGCCACCGCCGCGTCAACCAGTTCACCCGCCACCATTTGCGAGCGGGGTTTAACCAATCCCGCGTCCGGGTCCCACAGTGCGCCTTGCACCATGCTCTCATCGAGCAGCGGCATTTTGGCTTTCGCCTCAGCAGCGCTGATGAGCTCGACCCGGTTGCCAAAAGCCTTGCCCGAGGCCACGCGGCGCTTGAGCTCTTGCATGCGCTCGTCGTCACCGACCCGCGCCACTTCGATGCCGCCGATACGGTCGTAACGGCCCATCTTCTCGTAAAAGTCGATGCTGTATTTGGTGGTAAATATCGTCATCTGATCGTGCATCGTGTTGAAGCAAAAATCAGAGGCATGCGCCGTGGAGCCCACATCGGTCGGAATGGCGGACTTGTCGATACCGACGATGTTGTCCCAACCCCGTTCAATCAAGTGGTGCGCCACCGATGCGCCGACGATGCCGCCTTGGCCGATGATGACAACTTTGGCGCGTTCAGGAAATTGGGCCATGTTTGCGCTTGCTCCTACAGAAATTGGATATTCGGGTCCGTCCAGCTAATCCGACAGTGTATTCAGCACCGCGACCCTGAAGGACGCAATTGCGACTGTCGTTTTCACAATGTCGCCAAAGCCGCTGCGCAGAACCAGCGTGCTGACCCCCCACCTAGAATCCCGGCACCCCTTGATCCAAGTCACTTTGCCATGCCAACCTTCTCCACACACCTTGATGCGCTTGAATGGACACAGTGGCCGCTGGAGCAGATCGCCACGCGCGGCAAGGCGCAATGGAAAGAGCTGCTAGGCAGTGGTTCCGGTTGCGAGAACGACATGACGATGGGTGTCGTTCGCCTGCGGCAAGGCGAATCGCTCGAGCCGCATCGCCACACACAGCCCGAGACCTATTTCACGCTGTCAGGACGCGGCACGGTCACCATTGAGGATGTGGTGCACAGCGTCGACCCGGGGCGGACCTTGTTCATACCCAGTAACGCCCGGCACCAGATCAACAACGTGGATGCAGAGGATCTGTTGATTCTTTATGCGTTTGCCATCAGCGATTTCAGCAAGATTCAGTATCACTTTTAATCGGGCCCATGTGGGCGGCAAGGCGGCGGTTTCGCCAGCACCGCGCAGTCAGGGCGCGCTCAACCTGTCTGATGCCGACTTCAGATGGCCTTTGGCCTGAACTAACGCACCGGCCTTGCCCAAACCAAAGGCGGGCATATTGGCATACACACTTTCATACGACCCAGGGCCAGCCTTGTACGTTTCGTGCCATATGCCCACCGTGCCGTCCGTTCCGACCGCCTTGTTAAACGCCTGCCACGCCGGCAGATGGGCCGCGTCTTTGTTTTTGGCGTAGTCCATCAGATGCTCGATAGAGCGCCAATACTGAACCAATAGGATGGTGCGCGAGAACCACATTTCATGGTGCAGCAGCCCCAACTCCGGCTGGGTGTACAACTCTTTGAGCATCTTTGGCATGGCGCCAAAGACCGGCAATAGCTTATGCAGCATCCAGGGTTTATTGATACGCATACCAATCAAAAAGACAACAAACTCGCCCTCTATTTTTGCTGTCATGCGGTCTTTGTAAATCATGGTCAGTCCTATCAAAATTGAATTGCGCAGCAGGAGATTTGTGGCTTGGGCTTTACCCGAAGCCGCGAGCCAGAACGCCGGTGTGTCCAGAATTTTCGAGGCCACCCGGCCTCAGGCGCTTGAGCACGCTAGCGTCAAACGTCAACTGCAGGGTGGTTAGTCAGTCCTACCGCACTCTAGACTCCCTCGCTCTAGTTCGCCGTGATTTCCGCAAGTCACAGAAATAGTTGCGTAAGATTCGTACGAATTTGTCGAAACTTTCCAACCGACAACCCGATTTGCGCGACCACTGCCTGCTGGCCAAATGGGGCTGGTTTGTATCAGCTCGCATATGGATTTTAAAAAAAGGATTGCCCATTCCTCATGGCCAACCCCAGCCATTACTCATCTGCCCGTATGCAAGACCGCGCCTGGTTCGCATTGCTTCTGGTGGCGTATTCCTTTGTTGAGCTGTCGTTCAACCACCGTATGCTGGAGTTAACCGAGGTGGCTCTGTCGGCCGGCGATGTGGACGGCCTGCAATTTTGGGGCCGCATCATCGCGGGTTTTGGTTTCAGCATGCAGTTGCTCCGCTGGCTGGACCTGCGTATGGCCGTTCGCTGGAAAGCCGTGCTGGTGACTTTCGCACTTGGCATGACACTGATGTGGCATTTCCAGAAAATGGTGATTCAGTACTTGGTAGACGTGGCGCCGGATAGTGAAAAAATGGCCAGCATTTACTCCCAATACGCAGCCGAGTTAGGCGCCCAGGGCCAATTGCGCATCAACGGTGCACCGTTGGGCACGGCGAACATGGCGCCGAATGTGCGCGAGTCGGTCAAAGCCTTGTTTCCAGCGGCCGCTTTGGGTACGCCGTTTTCCGACTTTGAGGTCCCCGCATTGGACGGGGCGGGCCAACTGCCGGTGCTGCCCATCTCTCCCACCCCCGAGATGCTGGACAACGCTTACCGCAACACGGTCACACCGCCCATCGCGCTGGGCTTGTCCTCGTTTTTTGGCCTCCTGAACTTAGCGCAAGGTTTGGGGCTAGGGGTAATGCTGGCATCGCACCGGCAGAGGTATGCGCGCTGGGCCGGCTTCTTGCGTAAGCATCTGTTACCACTGAGCCTAACCCTTATGCTGGGTCTTTCCGCCATGCACCACAACAGCTTCATCGACTCCACGGGCTATGCCTCGCACCTGAGCCAGAACATGTGGCAGCACAATGCCGTATTGGCCAGTTTCATTGCGTGGGATCTGCGTGCAGAACCAGGCTGGTACGGTTTGTTCGAGACGGTGCACCACCAGCTGCTACATGATTTTTCGTTTGCCAAGCGTTGAGATGTGGCAGCCGAAAACCGAAACGGGTGGTCACCATGAGCGATCCCAACCCCAAGGGGAGTCGGCACTACCTGCCGTTTTGGGAATTGACTGCGCGCTCCTTGCGTTACTGCTGCAAGCGCTTGCACCTGCCGCTGACTGAAGGTAACGCGCAGCAGCTGATGGACCAGTATGCCAAGCTCACCGGATTTGCTGACAGTTTGGACGTCCTGCGGTCCATCAAAAACAAGGGCCTGTCTACGGCCATTTTGTCCAACGGAAGCCGGGAAATGCTCTCCACGGTGGTCACTGCCAACGGCTTGAACCCTTATTTGGATAAGGTCGTCACTGTGGAGGATGTGCGGCTATTTAAAACTGCGCCGCAAGCTTATGAGCTACTGCTGAAAAACTTTCCCGTGACTAAGCAAGAAATACTGTTTGTGTCCAGCAACGCCTGGGATGCACTGGCGGCTAGATGGCATGGATTGGATGTGTTTTGGGTCAATCGGCTGGGGCATCCGTTTGAGGAAATTGGTGAGCGCCCCAACTTTGAAGGGGCATCACTGACGCAAGTGTTGGCGGTTCTGAACCCGCCGGCAGTGCAAAAAGAAACACCGTAGTCCCTTGCGAAACTACGGTGTCGATTTGGTGGCCTGGGGCGGAATCGAACCACCGACACAAGGATTTTCAATCCTCTGCTCTACCGACTGAGCTACCGGGCCAGAGGCGGGATTGTAACTGGCAAAACCGCTGTTTCGGGTTCGCTCTGTGACCCACTGCGAGCCCCAGCGTGTCGCACCGTAGCAGCGTGAAGTCCACCCAACTCTCCTACCCCACGCCCGAGCAACTGGCGGCTGCTCCCCCTACACCTGCCGCACTCACAGGCACCAAGCTGATTGCCCAGCCACCCCACAGCTAACTGCACCACCTGCGCGATGGCGCTGTGGTGCTCTACAAGCGCGAGCGCAGCAGCAGCGCAGTGCCTGGTGCAACTGCAAGCGGAAATTGAACAGGGCTCACGCCCCATGACCAACATAGACTTCCGGCGGGTGATCCGCAAATACCTGGTGACGTTATTCGGCAATTACAGACTCACCAGCATTGATGCCGAAATAGTGCGGCAGTTTGACATCGGGCGCAACCAGCAGATTGGACACATGCCCAACGCCAGCGCATGTTGGCAGCAGCGGAGCTAAACAAAGACATGGCAACACATCAGCAACGAACCTGGTGCAACCTGCGGCACGCCTACGCAACCATGGAACTCATGTCAAGCACGGAAATCCATACGCTGGCGCGGCATCATTTGAAATTGATGGCGACCATGGCGGCGCAGCAGTTGGCTTGGTAAGGGGAGTTTTTTGGCTTAGTTTCACACACCACTTTCTTGTCTACAGTCAGCAAAACGCAACTCCCGTTGTCGATAATCACCCCTCTTTATGAAAGTTTTACCGTATATTGATCGCGTCTTTTTCACCAATCCATTTTGAGAGGTCTTTAATGAAACGGTCTAAAGTTTTCTTGTCAGCCGCTGTGGTCGTAGCAATCGCGTCATCGTCTGCTATGGCTCAGTCAAACTCGAAAAATGAATCAATGTATGTCGAATTGGGTTACTTAAATGCAACTTACTCCGATACATACTCCAATACCACTTACGCGTGGACGGGTATCGGAGCGTATCGACTAGTTCTCGGCGTAGATTTAGCCGACAGTCTCGCCGTGGAGGGAATGTACGCCTCAGGTATCAGCGATGGATCCTTGACCATATCGAAAACCAATACCACCATTGGCCTCAATCCTTCTTTTGGCTTGTATATCAAACCAAAGCTGAATCTGAATGATAGTGCAGCACTATTCGCAAGAGCTGGTTTTTTTAATACAAAAGGTACGCTAACTTATTCTGGCTATTCGGTCCAGGATAACAATACTTCTTTTTCCTATGGCTTAGGAGCGAGCTTCAATATCAACAAGAATATAAGTTTGAACGGTGATTATATGGTTTATTACAATTCAACTTCGACCCCCTTTAATGGTATGACGGTTGGTATTGGTTATAGATTTTGATCTAAAAATATAATACGAACTGAAAATCTATATTGATGGCGACTGGTCACTGAATTGCAGTAGGACAACCAAGGTGAAAATTTGGTTGAAAAATTCGAGCAATTCAGTGTACCGGTGTGACTTGTAGATAACCCAGTGCTCTGCGGGCGCCGCTTTGAATGGCATGCGGTGGCGGGGATGTCGCACATCGGATTCGATGGCGGTGGGCAGCCGCCGTCTATTGCGGTCGTCAGCTCAAGGTATCTCCGGCAATTCTGAGGTGGATTTCGCCTTCTCCCGCTCTTTCTGATACGCATCGTACGATCCCAGCGGGTCGGGCGCTCCCTGTGTCCCGGCATCTTTCGTTCGTTGCTGTGTGCGAAAACCTTCGTAAACAGATTGGGTGCTGAACAGCCCACAGCCACCCAGGGAAAGGGTCAATAAGACCATAGTGATGGCGAGCAACTTGGGCATGCTCGCCAAGTCTAAGGGGGTACCATCCCTGCATGTTCAGTTACCGCCACGCCTTCCACGCCGGCAACCATGCCGATGTGCTCAAGCACACGATTTTGCTGGCCGTGCTCAAGCACATGGCGCAAAAAGAGACGCCGTTTACGGTTTTAGATACCCACGCAGGAGCCGGCCTTTACCGCCTCGACGGCGACTATGCGCAAACCAGCGCGGAGGCGGCCCAGGGATTTGTGAAGCTGATGGCCGCGCAGGCCGCAGGCCAGGTGCTCACGCCGGTGGTGCAGGATTACGCGGACATGGTGGCCAGCTTCAACACCGGGCCGCAGGCGCGCGTGTACCCGGGCTCGCCCTTCATCATCCAGCAGCAACTGCGCGGGCGCGACAAGCTCAAGGCCTTTGAACTGCACCCCACTGACGCGAAAACCCTGGCGGCCAATATCGCCCAGCTCGAGGCGGGGCGACAAGTCGCGGTGCTGCGCGAAGACGGCTTTGAAGGCGTACGCAAATTTTTACCGCCACCCACGCGGCGGGCCTTGCTGCTGTGCGATCCCAGTTATGAGATCAAAACCGATTACCCGCGCCTGAACGCCATGGTGGCCGATGCGCTGCTGCGTTTTGCCACGGGCACCTACATGGTCTGGTACCCCATCATTCCGCGCCCCGAGGCGCACGACGTGCCGCGCAAGCTCAAGTCGCTGGCCATGAAAGCCGGCAAAGCCTGGTTACACGCCACGCTCACCGTCAAGTCCAGCAAACTGCTGCTGGGCGATGATGGGCAGACCGTTCGGCCCGGTCTGCCCGCCAGCGGGGTGTTTGTGATCAACCCGCCCTTCACGCTCAAAGCCGCGCTCAAAGATGCCCTGCCCCAACTCGCCACCCTGCTGGCGCAGGACGGCAACGCCAGTTCCACGCTCGACAGCGGCTCCTGACCAGCCGGGCTCCCAGCCTAAGCGGCCAGCGCCTGTGGCAAGGAACGCACTAGTCCCAAACGTTCACACAGCGCCAAGGTAGGCGCGCTCTGGTTCATGGTGTAGAAGTGAAAACCCGGCGCGCCGCCCGCGCGCAGCCGCTCACACAAGTCGGTCAGCACATCCAAACCGAAGGCCTGCACCGCAGCCAGGTCAGCACCCAAGCCCTGCAAACGCAAACGCAGCCAGCGCGGAATCTCGGCCCCGCAGGCGTGGGAGAAGCGGATCAATTGCGCCGCGTTGCCGATGGGCAAAATGCCTGGCACCACCGGAACGGTCACCCCCAGCGCACGCACCTCGTCCATAAAGCGGAAGTAGCCATCGGCGTTGTAGAAGTACTGCGTCATCGCGCCGTCGGCGCCGGCGCGCACCTTGGCGGCAAAGGCCAGTGCGTCGTCGCGCGCACTGGCGGCCTGCGGATGGACCTCCGGATAAGCGGCGACCTCAATCCGAAAGTGCGCTCCGGTTTCTGCACGGATAAAGGCCACCAGATCGGCGGCGTAGCGGAAGTCGCCGCCTTGGTAGCCCGCGGGCAAATCGCCCCGCAATGCGACCAGACGGCGCACGCCCATGGTCCGCAGTTGCTGCAAGTGCGCTCGCACCGATGCGCGGGTGGCGTTGATGCACGTGAAATGCGCAGCGGCTTCGCAGCCTTCGGTCAGGATGTCGGCCACGGTGGCAAAAGTGCCTGCCTGGGTGGTGCCGCCTGCGCCGTAAGTCACAGAGCAAAACGCGGGTTGCAGCGGATACAGGGCCTGACGGGTCAGGGCGAGTGTGGCGGCGGCTTGCGCCGTTTTCGGGGGGAAGAATTCCAGACTGACCGGAATTCGGGTGATTGAAGGCATGGTGTGCTCATCATGATCAAGACTTAGGCGACCGGCTTGCGGGCGCAGATAAAGAATTCGTGGTTACCGTCGCCGCCTTGCAGTGGCGAGTCGAACCACGCGGTGACCGTCAGGTCCAGAGCGGCGCAGGCTTCACGCAGGCGCTGCTCGACAAAAACATAGTGCGTCGCGTCCTTCACGATGCCACCCTTGCCAACCTGGCCGGGCTGCAATTCAAATTGCGGCTTGACCAGACTGAGCAAAGTGCCCCCGGGTTTGAGCAGCGGTACGAGCGCTGGCAACACCAGGGTTTGCGAGATGAAGGACAGATCCACCACGATCAGTTCATATTCGGTTGCGTATGGCGCATCCACAGCATGCACGTCCGGCGGCTCTTCCTCGAACAGGCCATCGTCGCCGGTGCTAGCGGCGAAGGCCTGGCGCAAGTCCTCGGGCTGCAAGTTGCGGGCGTTGACGTTCTCCACGCAAAGCACGCGGGTATCGGTGCGCAGTTGCGGGTGGAGTTGGGCACTGCCCACATCCACACCGGTTACAAACGCAGCCCCGTGTTGCAAAAGGCAATCGGTGAACCCGCCGGTGGACTGGCCCACGTCCAGGCAGTACATGCCTGTCACGTCCAGCGCCACTGTTTGCAAAGCATGCTCCAGCTTAAGACCGCCGCGCGACACATAGCGTGCCTGCGCGCCGTTCAAGAGCCGGATCTGCGCCGCATCGGGCACCTCGTCACCGTTTTTGGCGATGCGCTTCCACGCCTCGCCTTGCAGCCATTCAACCCCGTCGGCAATCAGCCTTTGCGCCTGCGACCGCGTGCTCGCCATGTTCCGGCGAACCAGCAGTTGGTCAATACGCATGCCTCATAGGTCTCTGGTCGGTGCTTTAGTAGCGGTAGGCGTCGGCCTTGTAAGGCCCGGCCTTGCTCACGCCGATGTACGAGGCTTGCTCGTCCGTCAGTTCGGACAGCATGGCACCGACTTTTTTCAGGTGCAGGCGCGCGACTTTTTCGTCCAAGTGCTTGGGCAACACATAAACCTTACCGGCCTTGTAGTCCTTGGATTTGCTGAACAGCTCGATTTGCGCAATTGTCTGGTTGGCAAAGCTCGAAGACATCACAAAGCTGGGGTGGCCGGTGCCGCAACCCAGGTTCACCAAGCGGCCTTTGGCCAACAGGATGATGCGCTTGGCGGGCTTTTTGCCACGGGCGGGGAAGGTCACATGGTCGACTTGGGGCTTGATCTCGTCCCATTTGCACTTGGCCAGAGAGGCCACGTCGATTTCGTTGTCAAAGTGGCCGATGTTGCAGACGATGGCCTCGTCTTTCATCGCGTCCATGTGCTTATAGGTGATCACGTTTTTGTTGCCGGTGGCAGACACAAAAATGTCGGCCTTGTCGGCGGCGTAATCCATGGTCACGACTTTGTAGCCTTCCATGGCCGCTTGCAGCGCATTGATCGGGTCAATCTCGGTCACCCAGACCTGGGCCGAGAGTGCGCGCAGCGCCTGGGCAGAACCCTTGCCCACGTCACCGTAGCCGGCAACCACGCAGACCTTGCCGGCAATCATCACGTCGGTGGCGCGCTTGATCGCGTCAACCAGCGATTCGCGGCAGCCGTACAGGTTGTCGAACTTGCTCTTGGTCACGGAATCATTGACGTTGATGGCGCGGAACTTCAGCTCGCCGCGTGCCGCCATTTCGTTCAGGCGCAGCACGCCGGTGGTGGTTTCTTCGGTCACGCCGATGATGTTTTTCAGGCGACGGCTGTACCAGGTCGGATCGACCTTGAGCTTGGCCTTGATGGCGTTGAACAAGCAGATTTCTTCTTCGCTGCCCGGGTTAGCGAGCACTTTGATGTTCTTCTCGGCCTTGGAACCCAGGTGCATCAACAAGGTGGCGTCGCCGCCGTCATCCAAAATCATGTTCGGGCCTTCGGCTGCACTGCCTTTTTTACCGCTGAACTCAAAAATGCGGTGGGTGTAATCCCAGTAGTCGTCCAGCGTCTCGCCTTTGTATGCGAATACGGGCGTACCTTTCACGGCCAGCGCCGCAGCAGCGTGGTCCTGTGTCGAATAGATGTTGCACGATGCCCAGCGCACGTCCGCGCCCAAGGCTTGCAAGGTCTCGACCAGCACGCCGGTCTGGATGGTCATGTGCAGCGAACCGGTGATGCGCGCGCCCTTAAGCGGCTGGGACTGGGCGAACTCCTCGCGGATGGCCATCAGGCCGGGCATTTCGGTTTGCGCAATGTCCAGCTCTTTGCGGCCCCAGGCAGCCAGCGTCAGGTCAGCGACGATGTAATCGGGCGTGGCCGGACGCAGTGTGTTGCTCACCAGCTTCAAGGATTTGGTGGCGCGTTTGGCGGAAGATTTTTTCGAGGGTTTCAATACAGCGTTCATGTCAGAGGCTCCAAAAAACAAGTTTTGATAACCACCGCGCACATCTGGGGAGAGGGACTCACCACACGAGACATCAGTGGGTGAGCGCAGTTAAAACATGCAAAGGCGCTAGGCCTCTGTACCCCGAGCCTCATTCACATTGCGTGAACTGCATCGCTCCTCGAAGTGGGCGGATTCTAGCCGGTTTGAACAGAGGATCTGCACCGCTTACTGCGGCCACAGAACCCACATCTGCAAAGGCTGTTTCAGGCGGCCCGCCAGATCGCCGGCAGCCTGCCCGCTACCCACGAAATAGTCGGCCCGCACCGCCCCCGTAATCGCGCTACCCGTGTCCTGCGCCACCACCAACTTGTGCAAGCCGGTTTGTGGGCCACTGGAACTGATCCACACCGGCGTGCCATAAGGGATGCTCGCCGGGTCCACCGCAATCGAGCGGCCCGCCGTCAAGGGCACGCCCTGCGCGCCGCGTGGCCCCGAATCATCTGAGGTCAATGCTTCCTCCTGGAAAAAAACCACACGCGGATTGCGCCACAGCAACTCATTCACGCGCGCGGGATTGCGCGCCGCCCAGGCCTTGATGCCCGGCCACGTGGTGTCCTTCGTCAGACCTTGTTCGATCAGCCAGGTTCCCACGCTTTGGTAGGGGTGACCGTTGTTGGCCGCGTAGGCCAGGCGCGACTGGCGCATGGAGCCATCGGCCTGGCGGATTTCCACGCGGCCGGAGCCCTGGATGTGCAGGGCCATCGCATCCAAGGGGTCCGCCATGTAGGCGATCACACGGCCTTGCAAAGCCGCCTGCGCTTGCGCCAAGGTGTCGATCTCTTTGCGGCTGTACCAGGTCTGGCCTTTAGTCAGTTTGGCCGGTGGCTGGTACAGCGGCACGGGGTAATCCGCGCTGCGGCTGCGGCTGGCCTCAAACACCGGCTCGAAATACGCAGTCAACAAACCCTGGGCCTCACCCTGCAAGGACTCGACCCGGTAAGGCTGCAGCCGGCGCTGCATCCAGGCGCGCTTGTCGGCGTCCGAGCCGGCACCTAAGCCACGCGCATCCGCGCAGACCCCTGCCCACGGCGTCACCGCGCGCTGGCAGCTTGCCATCCAAGCGCTCCAAGCGCTGCCCAGGCTGTCGGCATTCCAGCCCGGCAATTCGCTCCAGGGCACGGGCACCCATCGGCTGGATGCGCGGTTGACAGTGGGCGCAAGCGCAGTAGCAGAAGCCACTGGCACAGCGGCTGCAGGCTCAGAAACCGGTGCGGCAATCGGTACGGATTTGGGCGCGGGCGCTGCGGGCGGGGCCGCTGGCGGGATGAGCGGTTTGACGGCGCAACCGGCAAGCCACACGCTGCCTACAATGACAAAAACCCACCATAAGACAACTCGCATGCTCTTATTACTCCTTGAAGCGCTGTTCGCAGGACTGCTGTTCATCGGCATCGTCTGGTGGACCATGTTCTCGGGGCGCAAAGGGGGCGAACTACCGCGCCATGATGATGAAGAGCAGTCAGACCGGAAGCCATAAAGCCTTACAAGACCCGGTGCTGCAAAGCCGGTAACTGCTTGCGAACTGCAGCCAAGCGCGCAGCATCCATATCAGCCATCACGATGCCGGATTCTTGCGCCCGCTGCGCCAGCACCGCGCCCCAGGGATCGACCACCAGACTTTGGCCCCAGGTCCGGCGGCCGTTCTCATGCACACCACCCTGGCCTGCGGCAGCCACAAAGCAGAGGTTCTCTACGGCGCGGGTCCGCAGCAACAGCTCCCAATGCGCCTGACCCGTGGTGTACGTGAACGCGCTGGGCACCAGCACAAGGTCTGCGCCCTGCGCTGCGTAGGCGCGGTACAACTCCGCAAAGCGCAAGTCATAACAAATGCTCAAACCCACGCGCCAACTATGCCCATCGCGTGAAGGTAAATCGAATGCGACAGCTTGCGTACCCGGCACCAGAACGCGTGACTCGTCGTAGGCTTCGCGGCCACTGTCGAAATGAAAAAGGTGGATCTTGTCGTAGCGCGCCACGCACGTGCCAGCCGGATCGAACACCAGGCTGCTGTTGTAGACCTTGTCCGGCTGCGCGGTCGAAAGAGGCAGGGTACCGCCCACAATCCACAAGCCCAGCGCCTGCGCTTGTGCAGCCAAAAAGTCTTGAATCGGACCTGCGCCAACACGCTCTTGGATCGCCAGCTTGTCGGTATCCCGCTGCCCCATCAGGCAAAAATATTCAGGCAACAGCGCTAACTCCGCACCCTGGTCTGCGGCTTGGGTGAGCAAGGCTGCGGCGGCTTGCAAGTTGCCCTGCACGCTCACGCCTGACACCATTTGAATTGCGGCGATCTGCATGCTGAATCCTGGAAAAATCTGTGAAATCAGGGGATGGGCTTACCGGTGCGGCGGTCGATTTTGCTCACCTTGGGCACTTGCCAGGTGCCCTCGACTAGCAACTCCTGCGTGCTCGCATCTTGAATCGGTTGGCGCAGCAGCGTGCTGGCGACGAGGGCGTACAGCCCTGCTATCGGGTTGGCCAGCGCGGTGAGCAGCGTGGCAGCGCCCGTGTCGAGCTCGGGTATCACCAGCACTTTGATCTTCTGGGTTTCCCGGGCGATGTCGGTGCTGCCGTCCATCACCACGGTTGCCAGCGCGCCCTTCATTTGCAAATTGTCAGAACGCGCGATGCCTTGCTCCATTCCCACATCGCCGCGCACATAGTTGAATTCAAAGCCATCGCTGAAAACGTCACGGAAGTCGAGCAACAAGCGCCGGGGCAGCGACTGCAAGCTCAAGACCCCCAGGAGCCGGGCGGCACCGGGATCGGCCCGCAGGAATTGGCCTTTGCCCATGTCCAGATTGAAGCGCCCGGACAGGCTGGGGTAATCCAAATTCAAGGGTGGCGCGGCCCAGCCCACCGTGCCCTCGATCTTGCCGCCGCCCGCACGCAGCACATTGGCCATGCCAAAGCGCGCCAGCAAGGCTCCAGAATCGGCGATATCCAGCTTGAAATTGAGCTCCGTACGGCGGCTGTCGGCCCCCAGTTTGCGGGCGGGGCCTTGGGCTTGCGAGCCGGTGTTGGCCGCCGGGGCGCTGGCGCTGCTCACAGAACCCCAAACCCCGCTGGCGCTGAAAGTAGCCTCGGGCACCGTGAGCTGCAACTGCTGCAGCCGCCACTCGGCCTTGCCGGTCCCGGCGCCCACGTTCACCGCCGTGACCTGCAAGCGGCCCAGCTTCTTACCGTACATCTCCAAGGCATCGACCACCACATCCAGGGCAGGCAGGCTGGTCGCGGGGGCGTCCAACAAGGTTTGCACCTCATTGGCGGCGTTGGCTTCCAAAGTCAGACGGCTCAGGCGTGCGATCAGGCGCGAGCCACTATTTACGCTACTGCTGGCCGGGCCGAATTCCAACTTGCCCGCGAGCTGGGCGGCGTCCACATCCGAGCGCCACACCGCGCCCTCGCGGCGCCCGCTGGCCGTCAAGCGATCCCATTGGCGTCCGCCCCACAGCAACTGTTTGGCCTGCAGCTTGAACGCTGTGGGCAGATAGGGACTTTCGCCCCCGGCCTTGGCATCCGCTGCGGGTACCAATGGGTTGATCACACGGGTCCACTGTTCCACATCCAACACGGCGGTATCGACCTGCAACTGCAGTCCTTGTGCCGGGAGCGCGGGCGGCGCATCGGCCCCATCGCCCAAGGCCACCGCGCCGCGCAGCAAGCGCGCCTCCGCGCCACTGGTATCGCGCAGCAGCAGCACCTGGGCCACTCGGCCCAGGCTCAGACGGATGCTGTCATTGCGTTGGGAGGCCTTTGGACCCGCCTCGCCGCTGGTCCAATCCAGACGCAGGGGCAGCGCCGATGCTGCGGTCTTACCCAGCGGCGCGGGCAAAGCGAGAGCCATGCCTTGTAGGTCACTGCTGATCTGAATTTGCGGCGCACCCGCGCGCCAGCCTAGGTCTGCGCTGTAAGCGGTTTGTCCCTCAAACCAGGCTATAGCTGCCGCCCAGGAGGCCAGATCCTTGGACTCTTTCAAACCCTGGCTAGTCAGCGTACCTTGCACCCGAACACGGTTCTTACCCCCCTCCCACGCCGCGTCTGAGAACTGCAGCGTGCCGTCCAGCCGCATGTCACCGCCCAGCGCGCTGGCCTGCAATCCGCCGAGGTTGATGCTGTTGTCAGTGAAGCCCAGCGTGCCGCGTACGCGCGCCATGCGCGGGCTGTCCGGGCTGTACTGAAAGTCGTTCCCGGCGAGCAACAGACTACCTTGCATCGCGGTCTTGGCAGGGTCCTCCAGCGGAATCTGCAGGTTCACTTTGTACGCAGCACTGCCGCTCACACTGCTGCGCGCCAGCGCATTACCCATGAGCGCACCCACCGCCGAGCGGTTCACCACGGCCAAGGCCTCGGCCAGGGTGCCGCGACCCTCCAGGTTCAGGGTCACGGTGGCCTTGTCATACAGCTTGCTAACCCCTGCGGTGCCGCGCGTGATGGGCACGACCGCGCCGGGGCTGCCCGGGTGCACCCAGTTCGCGCGGGCGTTGGTCAAAGTGAGCGTATCCCGGTCCAGTGCCAGGTCACCGTACAACTGGGTCAGCGTGGGCCAGGTCGGCGCGCCCTTTTGCTGAGGCGCCAGGGCATAGGCGTAATTCATATTGCTGAGCGTCGTGGCGATCTTGAACACCCCGGCGCGGCCATTGGAAAACGGGAACTGGTCCAAATCGCCCTTGACCTTGAAGCTGACCGGCCCAAGCTCCCCGCCGCTGAACGCATCGCGCAGGTAGTTGCGGGTGTCCCGGTCCATCACCGTGGGCAGGTAGCGCGGCAGACGCGCTGGCAGCAGACGCGTGAGCTTGCCATCGAGCGTCAGTTCGCCCAAACCTGCAGACGCAGCGCCCTTGGCGGCCTTGACCTCGCCGACAGATGCCGCACGCGGCGCACTCCACACCAGGGCCAGCTCGCCCGCAGCGTCCGCGTTGGCAAATTGCGAACGCGGCATCTCCAGCCGCAAGCGCCCGTCCACCCAACTCCAGCGCAAGCTGGCATCCGCTGTATCCAGGGGTACGCGCGGCTCATCCAGCCAGCCTGGCACGGCCAGCGCACCTTTTTTGATGGCCCACTTGGCCGTACCGCCCGCTTGGGTGGCGTCAATTTCCGCGTCCATGCCCTCCACACCCAGCCCCGGGAAACCGGCGGCGGCATAGGGCGCCAGACCCAGTTGGTGCAGTTGCGCCTTCACGCGGTAATCCTTCGGGGCATCCCACGCTCCCTGCCATTGCAGCGTGGCGGCGTGTACCTGGCCTTTGGGCTGTAAGCCGGTCAGTGCCGCCTGGACAGCAGGGCCCACCGGCATGCGACCCGCGAGCTGCGCGACCCAGGCCAGGTCGAGTTGTCCCACCGACAGGCTGCCGTGCGCGCCACTGGCTGCGTCCTGGTCCCATAGCTGCAAAGTGAGATCGCTGGCAGGCCAGCGAAGACCATCGCGGGTCTGTCCTTGCAGGCCTTTCACGGCGTACTCCACCCCATCGCCCTCCAGACGGCTCAGGGCCACCCGCCCCGCCAATTGGCGCAGTTGCAGGGCCTGGCCCTGTGCGCCGAGGCTGGCGTCCAGATCCTCCAGCGACAGGTCGGCAGTGGCAGCGGTGACAGTTCCTGCCTGCACATCCAGCACCAGCTGCAGCGCCCCCCGGCCGCTGCGTATGCCCTTGGCCGCTTCCACATACGGGGCCAGCACAGCCAAGTCCACCCGGGGCAAGGCCAGCTCTGCCTGCCCGCGCCAATCGAGAAAACGCCCGGGGTGTGATGACAGCAACGGTCGGCTGAACTGCCCGCTCAAACGCAGCCGCTCGCCCCAGGCGGCTGGCGGGCTCGCTTCCAGTTGCAGTTCGTGTGCGCGGGCCGAATTGCGCAGGCGCAGCGTGACATCGCTGAAGTCCAGCGGCGCTGCGCTGCGCAGTTCGTCCACCCAGCGCAAATGCCCTCCGCGCACGACTAATTCTTTTTGCCCCAAAAGCCAGTCCAAGGCCGCGTTGTCTGTACTGTCGGGTGATCGCACCAGCAACCCGGCGACCCAGATCCGGCCTAGCGGGTCGCGGCGCACCTCCAGGTCTGCACCCTGCAGGGCAATTTGCTCCACCTGGCCCACCAGAATCGACGCACTGGAAAAGGCCACATGGACCTCGGGCAGCGCCAAAGCCGTAGCCCCCTGCGCATCGAGCAGCCGCACCCCGCGCAAAGCCAGCCTGGGCACCCAACCGTTGCTGGTGACCTCGATGGCATCCATTTGCAGGTTCAAACCGCTGCGCTGCTGCGTTTGCTCCAATAGCCAGGGCCGGAACATATCGATTCGCGGCACAATCACAAAATGCAAGGCGCCCCACACCAGTCCCAGCGCCAGAGGCACGAGCGCCAATGCCAGCACCAGCCAACGACCCACGCGCCTTACATAGGCAGGCCAAGGACGGGGCAACGGGGTAGTTTCAGGCATCGTTCAGCGTAATAAGCCGTAAGAACGATTATGTTCCCTCGCTATGACCCCTGCGGCCTCTGACGGCAACCATTCCCGACTGGCCCAGCGGCTGCGTCGCCGCTATGTCAAGGAGCTGGCGCTGCTGCCAGCGGGTGTGCCTACCCGTGAAGCACAAAGCCTGTTGTTAAACAGTCTGCTGGCGAACGCCCCCGCCGACCCCGCTGCCGTCCTGCGCATCACCCGGCAACTGGTACTCGAGCGCCTGCTCACGCTGGACTGCGCCCAGATGCTGCCCCTGGACGGGGTCACCCGGGCCATGACCGATCTGGCCGAACTCGCGCTGGACGCCGCCTACCAACATGCCAACAGCGAACTGACAGCGCAACACGGAGCGCCCTTGAACCAGGATGACGCGCCCGCCGGTCTGTGTATTCTGGGCATGGGCAAGCTCGGCGCACGCGAGCTCAATGTGTCCAGCGACATCGATTTGATTTACGTCTTCGACAGCGACGGCCACACCGCCGGTGTACCGCAGCCCGGGGGCCAGCCGCGCGGCGTGATTAGCACCCAGGAATACTTTGGCAAATTGGTGCGCGCCATGCAAACCCTGATCGGCAGTGTGACCGAACACGGCTTTGTGTTCCGCGTCGACTTGGCGCTGCGGCCCAACGGCAACTCGGGACCGAACGCGATTTCGCTGGGCGCGCTGGAAGACTATTTCCAAAGCCAGGGCCGCGAGTGGGAGCGCCTAGCCTGGCTGAAAGCCCGTGTGGTCGCTCCGCAAGCAGCCATTGGCTCGCCTTGCGCCCGCGCCTTGCGCGCACTGGTCACGCCCTTTGTCTTTCGCCGCTACCTGGACTACAGCGTGTTCGACGCGCTGCGCGTCTTGCACCGCCAGATCCGCGAACACGCCGCCCAGCGCAGCGCCGCCAACCCACAGCGTGCCAACGATGTGAAGCTCTCGCGCGGCGGCATTCGCGAGGTCGAATTCATCGTGCAACTGCTGCAGGTGGTGCGCGGCGGGCAGTTTCCCGAATTGCGGACCCGCCCGACGCTCAGCGCGCTGCAACGCTTGGCCACGGCGCGGCTGCTACCGGCCGATACGGCGCTGGAGCTGGCCCAGTCCTATGTTTTTTTGCGCCAGGTGGAGCACCGCATCCAATACCTGGACGACCAGCAAACCCATGTGCTGCCCACCGATGAGGCCGACCTGCAGTGGATCGCGCACAGCCTGGGGCTGGCCGATAGCGCCGCGCTGCTGGCCGCCTTGCACCAGCACCGGGAACGGGTGGCGAAAGAATTCGACGGACTGCTTGGCGGCGACAAAGAGCAAGCTGCTAAGGGCGCAACGGGCACTGCACCCGTTGCCCGCAGCGGGCTGGAGGAGTTGCTGGCCATGCTGGACGCGCCCGAATATGCCGATCTGCACACGCGCTTGGCGCTGTGGCGCACGCATCCGCGTATAGCCGCCTTGCGTGACGATGCCCGCGAGCGCCTGTGGCGGCTCTTGCTGCGCACCGTGGAATGGTTGCGCGCGGCAGAAGCCAACGTGTCCGGTTGCCTGGCGCTGCTGGATTGGATGGAATCCATCCTGCGCCGCGAAAGTTACCTGGCGCTTTTACTGGAGCGCCCCCGCGTGCACGCGCGGCTGCTGCGCCTACTGGGTGCGGCGCGCTGGCCCGCGCGCTATCTGCTGAAACACCCGGGCGTGATTGACGAGCTGGCCACCGTCAGCATGCTCGACGAGCGCTTTGACGCAGCCGCCTTCACCCGCGAACTGGAAGGCCGTTACACCCACTTGCGCGCCAGCGCGCAGGACGACGAGGAATCGTTGCTCAACCTCTTGCGCCGCGCCCACCACGCCGAAGTTTTTCGAACGCTGGCGCGCGATCTGGAGGGGCGCATCAGCGTCGAACAAGTCGCCGATGACCTCAGCGCGCTGGCGGAAGCCGTGCTGGCGCTGGCGCTCAACTGGTGCTGGCGGCGTCTGAAAAACCCGCACCAGGGCAGCCCCGATGTAGCCGTCATCGCCTACGGCAAGCTCGGTGGCAAAGAGCTGGGCTACGGCAGCGACCTGGACCTGGTTTTTGTGTACGACGATGTGCACGACAACGCCGGGGAGGTCTACGCTGTGCTGGTGCGCAAAGTCATCAACTGGCTCACAGTCAAAACCAGCGAAGGCGATTTGTATGAGATCGACACCGCCCTGCGCCCCAACGGCAACGCCGGCCTGCTGGTCAGCCGCTTTGCCGCATACGCCGATTACCAACAGCAGCGCGGCTCCAACACCGCCTGGACCTGGGAGCACCAGGCCATGACACGGGCGCGCTGCGTAATTGGCAGCAGCGAGTTACAGGCACGCTTTGAGGCCGTGCGCATCGGCGTGATTAACAGCCCGCGCGATCAGACCGCCCTGCTCGAAGAGATCCATTCCATGCGCGAACGCGTGCGCGCCAGCCATAAAACCAAAGCCCAGGTTTTTGATGTCAAGCACAGCCCCGGCGGCATGGTCGATATCGAATTCGCGGTGCAGTTTCTGGTGCTGGCCCACAGCCATGCCCACCCGGCGCTGCGCGCCAACAGCGGCAACATCGCCCTGCTGCAAGCCGCGCAAGACGCCGGCCTTTTGAGCGGTGACATCGGCTCGAACGCCGCCCGTGCCTACCGCGCCCTTCGCCAGGTGCAACACAGCACCCGCCTTAAC
>Ga0214921_10004788_pt1 | contig 19612 bp, 18 predicted proteins | sample LL1505_MetaG_FD_177992 | JGI IMG/M metagenome (GOLD analysis project Ga0214921, IMG submission 177992) | Freshwater microbial communities from Lake Lanier, Atlanta, Georgia, United States - LL-1505 | ecosystem: Environmental > Aquatic > Freshwater > Lake | place: USA: Georgia | collected... | reverse complement strand
TGCGTCGGTTGGCGCACGGCGAGGACGAGGTGATGGAGTTCGGATGGATGGGGATTGTGAGCCGACCGCTCCTTGTTGTGATGAACATTATCGAAAAAGGTGTGGGGAGTTACGGATGGTCGATCGTTATTCTTACCATCTTACTAAAAGCAATTCTTTGGGTGCCGCAGGCCAAGGCGAACCAGAGCATGAAGAAAATGCAGATCTTGGCGCCGAAATTAAAAGAGATTCAGGAGAAGTTTAAAGAGGAGCCGGCGAAGCTGAATACGGAGATGATGAAATTATACAGAGATTACGGGGTCAATCCGCTGGGTGGTTGTCTACCGATGCTGATTCAGATGCCTGTTTTCCTGGGATTTTACTACATGCTCCTGAGTTCGGTGGAGTTACGTGGCCAATCCTTCCTTTGGATTCATGATTTGTCGCGGCCCGACACGATCGGATATTTGCCAGGGTTAGGAATTCCGATCAATCCGATGCCTTTGATTATGACGGCGGCTATGGTTTGGAGCATGCATTTGACCCCTCAGCCACAAGGAGTGGACAATCCGGGGGCAAAGATGATGAAGTTGATGCCGGTGATCATGTTGGTGTTTTGCTATAATTTCAGTTCTGCGTTATCTTTGTACTGGACCGTGCAAAACTTCCTATCCATCGGGCAGTTGATGTACAACCTGAAGCAACCGATGCCGAGGTTGGAGAAGGTGGCAAAACCTGTCGATGCTGTGAAGAGGGGTCGCTGGAAGGGTGGAATGTGGGGACGCAAATGAGCAGCGAAACGGCTCCCCAAGGGGCGAAAGAGCTTCTGGAGAATATGCTGGGGCACTTGGGATTCTCCTTCACTTTAGAGGAGGAGAAGCGGGGGGAGGATTCGGTACTTCACATTCGGATGCAAAATCCTGCAAGGCTGATTGGTCGGGATGGCGAGACAGTGGATGATTTGCAGTTCTTATTAAATCGGATGTTGGCTCGAGGAGATGAGGCGGTGGGGCGTGTCATTGTGGATGTGGAAAACTTTCGCAAGGAGCAGGAGGCGGGGTTGCTTGCGGAGATTCGGGAGATGGTGGAGCGAGTTCGAACATCTGGTGAGGTTGTGGATTTACCGCCGATGAATGCGTACGAGAGACGGATCATCCACCAAGCTTTCCGGGATGACCCGCAAGTGGAGACGGTGAGTCCGGAGAGCCCGTCCCGTCTGAAGCGGATTCGGGTTCGTCCCCGGCGGCCGGCGCAAGCCTGAGCCAAGAGATAATCGGCCGGGGCCAAGGGGAGTCCTCGCCTTGGGAATCATGGGCGAGTCGCGCCTTGGCGGTGGTGGCGTGGGTTTTTCTTTTAGCTCTTATCACGGGAAGTGGTTTGTATCTGGGAGGGGCAAGAAGGGCGTTTGCGGGGCCGGCGTTTTTGGTTTCGGCAGGGCTTTGGGTTTGTTTGGCCCTGCGGGCAGTGGAGGGGTGGAGGAGTGGGCGGAGAATTTTGGGCTGGATGGATCTTCCGGTATTTCTTTTTTTGGGGTATGCAGCATGGGCTACGGGGCAGGCCCCGTGTGAATACTTTGCGAGAGTGGAGTGGCTGTGGGCTTCAACCTACGGAGCAGTTTTCCTATCGGTGCGCCATCAGCTAGGTGGGCGACGTTTGGTACCATGGATTTTGGGTTGGTTCTTGGTCGTAGCACTGTTGACCGAGCTGTATGGGTTTCTTCACTTTCGCGTGGGAGCATATCCGATTGGTCCAGTTCCGGTTTTGGGGTGGGATCTGGTGCAGAGGCCTGATTATGAGGCTCGAATGTCGGGAACCTTCGGTTGTCCGAACCATTTTGGAAATTATCTGGTTCAGGCAAGTCTTGCCGCATTGACCCTGATGGCGTGGCCGGGGTGTGTTTGGCCGTTACAAATTTTGGCTGGCTGGAGCGCAGCCGCAAGTGCGGTGGGAGTGGGTCTCTCGATTTCTCGGGGTAGCTTTTTGGCATGGCTTTCAGGGAATGGAATTTGGTTGGGACGCTGGCTTCGGCGAGGTCCTCTGAATTGGATGGGGCAAGGGGTGGTGATTCTGCTGGTCGCAGGGGGATTAGGAGGAGCGATCTGGGCGGCAAAAGGGGATGAGAAAATTATGAAGCGCTGGGAGGCGACGATAGGGGCAAAAGGGGAGGGTTGGGCCAAGGTATTGAGTGGGGACGGGGATTTTCGAATCGAGTTGGCAAGCAATGGTCTAGAAATTTGGAAACAGGCCCCGTGGTTCGGGCATGGACCAGGGAGCTTTGATCTGGAGCATTTGCGGTGGACGAGTTGGGACAAAGGGACACGCGCAGTTTTTACCCACAACGACTATATCAACACCCTGTGCGACTATGGGGTGGTCGGATTCTTCTTGGTCTCTCTCTTTTGGATCTATTTGGGATTTTTTCTTTGGCACCGAAGTAGGAGCCGCGAAAAGGATAGTCCGGCCGATCTATGCACGGGATTAGGATGGTCGATTACTGGGGCGATGCTGGTGCATGCGGTGGTGGATTTTAATTATCATATTCCCGCGACGGCAATCTCCTCGTTTCTTCTTTTAGGAATCGCAACCGCCACGGTTTGGCCTGAGCGCGGAAAGACGCAAGCGAGGCTTTGGAACAGCGTCCTGGCGGCTGTGGCCTTGGGTTTGGCGGGAGTTACGGCGTCTCAAGGATGGAAAACGTGGGCTTGCTGGAGGGTAATTCCAGAGAAGGCATCTGAAGCTGCGAAACTGCCAGACGAAACATTGGAGGCGATTGGGGTGGAGGGGAGTCGCTGGGATCCTCGCTCGCCAGTGTTTGCGGAGCTGATGGGGGACAGCTATCGACTAAAGCTGATTGAGGTGTATTTCTCCGCCGCAACGCCTACGCCTGAGGGGATAGCGCAACGGCAGGAGAAGTTGAACCGGTATGCGGAGAGTGCGATCGGATGGTATCGAAGTGCAGAAGAGAGAAGCCCTAAGGACGATGTGTACTATGTTCGTCGAGCCAGCATTCTGGATTTGCAGGGCAAGTATTCGGAGGCTGCGGTTTTATATCAGCTAGGGATTCAGAAGAGACCGAACGGGAAGTTTTTTCATACGAGTTACGGAAATCATCTTTGGCGAAAGGGAGATTTGATTGGTGCTCAGGCTCAATTTGAAAAGGCGATCGCTGCACCTGGAATGGCACGACCCGGGGATAGCTCTGAAAAAGATGCTACGGTTGAGGCACAGGAAATGTTGGCCCGAGTAAAAGAGCTGATTGCGAAGGGGGCTGGAGTTCGGCAGGTTAAGAAGTTCAACCCACGGGAGGATTAATATGAAACAGCACGAAACAACACTGATTTTGGTCAAACCGGATGCGGTAGCGCAAGGGCTTACGGGAGAGGTTCTCCAGCGGCTGGAAAAAAATGGATTTAAGATCTTGAACTGCCGGATGCTTCGACTTACCCCAGCTCTCCTGCAGGAACACTACGCCCATTTGGCGCATCTGCCTTTTTTTCCTGAGATTGAAACCTTTATGGCCTCTGGTCCTGTGGTGGCGGTGGCGTTGTCGGGTGAAAATGCGATCACGAGAGTGCGGGAGTTGCTGGGACCGACCGACAGCACGAAAGCCCCCAAAGGAACGATCCGCGGGGATTTAGGAAAAGACAAAATGCATAATGTTTTACATGCATCCGATTCGGCTGAGGCCGCACAGGCGGAATTGAAGCGGTTCTTTGGTTCGACCGACCCCAAGGTTTAATCTGCTGAGGTTCTACTTGGCTGGGAGGATTTCGATCTTCCCAATGTCACTTACGCCCGCTCCGACCAAGGCAGCGCCCTCTAGGTGGGGTACTTTTCCAATTTTTGGGATCGGAGGGATTCCGACTCCTGGGTCGAGGCGCTTTTTTTCAAATCGGGCAAGGGCGAGGACATCGAGCGCGACGGGATCGGTCGAGGCGAGGAGAAGGCCTGGGGTGCAGGAGTAGTTGGCATCGAAATCTTTGCCCCCAGCGAATTTTAGGATCAGACCATCCGAGATATGAAGAACGGTTTTGGGTTTGAGGAGAGGATCGCTCATTAAGATTTCCCCCACAGTGGTGTCTTGGTCGGCGTTTGGTTTTAAAAGGCGGCGGGCATTGTCGACGCTGCCGAAGGCAAGAGAGGCACAGCAACCGTAGATACCGATATCGGGGTCACTGGTCATGGAGCCTAGATTGACGACTTTAACCTCTTTAGGGGTGATCAGCTTGGTGAAGTAGGACCAGTAGGGAATTTTGTCTGAGGCGGAACCACTTCCGCCCGAGCTGAGCGGCAGCCCGTCCATGAGGGAGGGTTGAAACTTTAGATCACCGTAAATCAGTTGGCCCATGGTGGGATTGAAGTAAGGGGTGGAGTCTGGGTCGAAGCCAAGTCCTGGAATATCGGAAGCGGCGGAGGCGATGACGGCGCGGACTTGGACTTTTCCCGGAGGCTGTTGGACTGAATAACCGGATTTGGTCATGTCGACTTCGCGTTTATCCCAGAGGGTGATCTTGTCTGGTTGAACTCCTGCGGCGATGAGGCTTGTGGTGACCGCATCGGCGAGCTCGCGCCGGGTTCCTGTCCGAGGATCTCCCCGAGCGATGACTTTGACGGCTACAGTATCATCTGGGTTAATTCCAAGGGCTTTCCACGATTCGTTCGAGGTGGACTTTCCTGTAAGGGTGGTGAGAAGAGAATTGAGAGCGGTCTTGATGCGGTCGGGTTTAGGATCGAAGTTGGTAAGGAGGGAAGGGTCTTCGATCATTGCGACGCGGGACTTTGGCAAGTCGGCCGAAAGAAGTTCAGAATGGGAAAGGGTCAAGAGGCATATGGAGAGGAGAAAGGAGCCGGCGTAGGAGGTGGGGCGTTTGGAGTAGAGGAGTGAGGACATGGAGTTATTAAGATGCAGGAAAGAGGGGAGTTGAGCAACTAGGGGGAAAGGCTTGCGGGCTGGCGGGGGCGAGAGAGAACGGAACTATATGGGGTTCTCTGCAGAAACGATTGAAAGAGTAAGAAGGGCAAGCGATCTGGTAGAGGTGGCTGGGTCAGTGGTTCAACTGAAAAGGGTGGGGTCGAACTTTCGGGGTTTGAGTCCGTTTAAAAAGGAGAAGACGCCCTCGTTTTATGTTCACCCTGACAAGCAATTCTTTAAATGCTTCAGCACGGGGACGGGAGGGGACGTGTTTCGGTTTCTGATGATGACCGAAGGACTGGATTTTCCTGCCGCGGTGAGGAGATTGGCGGAGCGGGCGGGAGTTCATTTGGAGGAGGAGCCGGGGGCTGGGGGGAAGGGCGGTGGGGATGGCGGCAGTGGGGCGGAGCGGGAGCGTTTAAGGCAGATCCACGCATCGTTGGCGCTTCATTGGAGGGATTTGTTGGCGAAGGATGAGTCGGCCGAGGGAGCACGGAGTTATTTGAAAGAGCGGGAGATCCCTTTGGAGTGGATTGCACGGTTTGGCTTGGGATATGCGCCGGCGGCGTGGACGGCAACATTGGATTGGGGAAAGAAAAGTGGATTTACGGAGGAGGAGATGATTGCGTCTGGGGTGGCGCTACGTGCGCAGTCGGGTCGGGTATACGATCGTTTTCGAAATCGGCTGATGTTTCCAATTTTGGATGAAGGGGGTCGGGTGATTGCTTTTAGCGGGCGGGTTCTGGCGGGGGCTGCACCGGAGGAGCCGAAGTATGTGAACTCGCCTGAGACAATGATTTTTAAGAAGGGTCGAGTTTTGTTTGGGTTTGATCGAGCTCGGAGGGCGATGGCGGAGGAGGGGCGGGCGATTGTTTGTGAGGGGCAGCTGGACGTGTTGCGAGCGCAAGCGGCGGGGTTTCTGGAAGCGGTGGCTCCATTAGGAACAGGATTTACGGAGGAGCATGCGAAGTTGATTGGTCGTTTTGCGAAGGAGATCGTGATTTGTTTGGATGCGGATGTGGCGGGGGATCGTGCGGCGGGGAGGTTGGGGGGAATTTTAGTGGAGGGGGGGCAGGGGTGGGGAGGTTTGGCGAAGGCGGAGTTAGGAGTGAAGGTGGTGCGATTGCCTCCGGGGGATGATCCTGATTCGTTGATTCGGCGTGGGGGTGCTGAGGCGTTTCGTGAAAAACTGGATGCGGCGGTGGACTTCTTAGATTTTTATGTGGATTGGCAGACGCAGCAGGAGGGGGAGAGCCCTGCTGGCCGAAGAAGAGTAGTGGAGGCGGTGGCAAAGTTGTTGGGGATGGTGGAGAGCGCGGTGAGTCGGGCTGGTCTGGTAGCCCGAGCCTCTTCTCGGCTTGGGCTGGGAGAAAATCTTGTGATGGATGAGGTGGAAAAAGCACGGGGGGTGGCGGCGAAAATTGCGGTTCGAAGTGAGCGACAGGAGCCTCCAGGAATTCAGATTGGCAAACCGCTGGAGGTACATCCTGTGATGAAGGAGCTTTTTCTATTAGTTCTGGGGCAGCCATCGAAATTTCCTGAGGTGGAGCGACGGTTGAACGAGTTGTGGTTAAAAAATCTAGGTGGGGAAGAGTTGTATATGAAGGTGCGGGATCTTTATCGAAACGACTTATGGACGGGTTTGGGAGATCTGTTGCCACAGTTACTGGCGGAGGAGCAGGACTTTTTGACCGGGTTAGAGTCGGGGGTTTGGGAGAGGTCGGAGGAGGAGGATTGGGATAAGGCGTTGGAGGGGTTGGGGGCGCGGCTGGAGGGAGACTATTTAAGGAGGGAGGCAGAAAGATTATCGGCCAAGCTGCGGGCGATGACGGCGGGAGATCCCAGTGCGGTGGAAGTCCTTCGCCAACAAGGAGAACTATTAAAGAAAAGGGCGCGTTTGACAGCGGGGCCTGCAAAAGCTAATGCTTAATGCTTACCATTATACCCATAACGAAGATTTATCCCATAGCAACCGAGTGAAAAAAGTAGCAAAAAGTAAGTTGATTAAGGCCCCCAAGCTGAGCGGTTCAAGGGGCAAGATAACGGCAGAGGAACCTCCGATCCCTTCTGAGGAGCCGTCTGAGGCGGATTTAGCGGCGGCGGAGGTGGAAGCCAAAGAGGCTTTAAATGGGAATGGGGTAACGGGTACAGCAGAAAACCAAGGCCCAGGAATTTGGGCTCAAAGTCCTGAAAAACAGGAGCGTTTGCGTGAGTTGATCAAGCTTGCGCGAGAGCAGGGGTATTTAACGTACGATGATTTGCACGAGGCCCTACCTGAGACAGTCACAAAGCCTGAGCAGGTGGAGGCCGTTCTAATCTTCTTAAGAAACTTCGAGATCGATGTGATCGAGGCGAGTGAGGTGGATCGGTATAAAAAACCTGCTCGGGAAGAGGATGGAAGTGAGGCGGTGGTGGCGGAAGAGAAGCCAGAAAAGCTGGATATTTTAGATGATCCAGTCCGAATGTATTTGCGCCAGATGGGGCAGGTGCCGCTTTTGACAAGGGAGCAGGAGGTGGAGATTTCAAAGCGGATCGAGGAGTCGGACATCGGCGCAGTGATTCATTTGCATAAATTCGGGTTCATTGCGAAGGAGTATATTTCCCTTGGGGAGAAGCTGTTGAATTCCCGCGAACGATTTGATCGTGTCATTCAGGACAAAAAGATCGAGGGTCGCGAAAAATACATGACAGCGTTGAAGACGTTGGTGAAGCAGCTGCACGGGGTGCATGAGAAGTCCCATAAGGTTTATGCCCGGATGTTCGATGCGAAGTCCGCATTAGCGAGGAGCCGAGTTCTGAAAGATTTAGGAAAACAGCAGGAGGCAGCGGAGAAGCTTTTCATTAAATTCTTCTTTAAGCAGAAAGTATTGGAGGAGTTTATTGCGGTAGCGGACAACATTCATCGCCAGTTGCAGGAAAAAACGGCAGAGCTGGAATCGATTCATAAATCTAAATCGAGAAGTCGGCAGCAGGAGGGTCGGAAGAAGGCTCTGAAAGAGGAGATCGAGGAGATTGAACATGGGGCGAGGCTTTCGCGGGACGAATTTTTCACACATCACAGGGATCTTCGGGAGTGGGTGCGCAAGGCGATGCGCGCCAAAACGGAGATGGTGGAGGCGAATTTGCGGTTAGTCATCTCCATTGCGAAAAAGTATACGAATCGGGGCTTGTCGTTCTTGGATCTCATTCAAGAGGGCAATATGGGCTTAATGAAGGCCGTAGAGAAGTTTGAGTACCGGCGGGGATATAAGTTTTCCACCTATGCAACATGGTGGATCCGTCAGGCGATCACGCGGAGCATTGCGGATCAGGCTCGGACGATTCGTATTCCCGTTCACATGATCGAAACGATCAACAAGCTGATGCGGGTGCAGAAGCAGTTGGTGCAGGAGTTTGGAAGAGAGCCAACGCCCGAGGAGGTCGCGGATGAGACAGGGATGCCGGTGGAGCGAGTTCGTGCAGTTTTGAAGATGGCTCAGCAGCCGATTTCTTTGCAAGCGCAGGTCGGGGATAGCGACGACACCACATTTGGTGACTTTATTGAGGATAAGAGCGCGGAGAACCCGTCCGACATGACGGCGTACTCGATGCTCAAGGAAAAGATTAAGGATGTACTGGACAGTTTGACTGATCGAGAGCGTGCGGTATTGGAGCAGAGATTTGGTTTGGTCGACGGTTACTCGAGGACCTTGGAAGAGGTAGGGCGCCAGTTCAAGGTGACCCGGGAACGCATCCGCCAGATTGAGGCGAAGGCATTACGTAAAATGCGGCACCCGACGCGGATTCGGCACTTGCGTGGATTTTTAGAGAACGAACACCAACTGTAAAACGCGGAATGCGTTTGGGATTTGGTGGAAGCAGGGGATTGCCGCCCGTGTTCGATCCGGCCATCCAGATTTCGACTCTGTCAGATGGAAACTATGCCTTGGAGGTATGGGGATTGGTCCCTTTTCAAACCCGCCCCTGACCGATCCTTCTTTCGCCTCTGGCTAGAATAGTTTTATACCTTGGAGGTATGGGGATTCGAACCCCAGACCTTCTCATTGCGAACGAGACGCTCTACCAACTGAGCTATACCCCCAGGAAGATTTAAGTTATCGCAGGTGGGCTTTGACTCAAGCCTGCGTGGGGGTCAGATCTTTCTGGTGACGGTCAGCCTGACCAGACCGAGGGACATTGAGCGCGTAAGGAGAAGTTTAAGTCCAACCTCGTGGAGTTCATGGTAGAGGTCGGAAGGGGCGGGGAATTGGGAGATGCTCTGGGCGAGGTAGCGAAAGGAGTCGCCATGACGGCTGAGAAGTTGGGCGACCCAGGGCATGAAATAAAACAGGTAAACGTTCCAAAAGAATTTCCATGGAAGGGGGGGAGGACTGAATTCCAGCAAGGCAAAGAGCCCGCCTGGTTGAAGGACCCGGTGAATTTCCGAAAGGCCCTTGGGGCGGTCGGCAAAGTTACGCAGTCCAAAGGCCAGGGTGACGGCATCCATCGTTTGATCCGGGAAGGGGAGGTTGAGGGCATCTCCTTCCACGGTTTGTTTTACTCCCCGGGCTATTGCCTGATCGAGTAAAGGTCGGCAGAAATCCAGGGCGATCACCTCGGATAAGGGGAATTTATTTTGGAGGAGCAGACTGACGTCGCCCGAACCGCAGGCCAGATCAAGAATTCTTTTGGGAGAGTGACGGGTGAGGGAGTCGACCAGTTTCTTTCGCCAACCGACATCGAGACCTAGACTAAAGAGGCGATTTAAAAAATCGTAAGAGGGGGCGAGGTCGCCGAATAGGGCCTGAACCCGAGTGGCGTGATCGGAGGAGTTCAGCTGGCGGTCGACTTGGCAGGGGTGCTCGGAGTCGTCGTGGCAAAGGTGAGGTTTTCCTTGTCGGCGCCAACTTTCACACGATCCCCCGATTTAATTTTGCCGCGGATGACTTCTTCTGCAATCGGGTCCTCAAGGTATCTCTCGATGGCACGGCGAAGTGGACGTGCCCCGTACACTGGCTCATATCCCTTTTCGATAAGGAAGGTAGAGGCTTCGGGGGTGAGTTCGATCTCAACACCTTTTTCACGGACGCGGGCTGCCACTTTTGCGACTTCAAGGGATACGATTTTAGAGAGATCTTCTCGGGTGAGGGAGTGGAACACGATCTGATCATCCAAGCGGTTAAGGAACTCAGGTTTGAAGATCTTCTTGGTTTCACCCAAAATCTTTTCCTTGATGGCAGCATAGTCCTGTTCGTGAACAGGAGTACCAAAGCCCATCACATTGCCTTTGCGGATCAGCTCCGCTCCTACGTTGGAGGTCATGATGATGATCGTGTTCCTGAAATCTACCTTACGTGCCAGACTGTCAGTGACCTGGCCATCTTCCAAAATCTGCAGAAGGATATTCCAAACATCCGGGTGAGCCTTTTCGATTTCATCAAAGAGAACCACGCAGTAGGGGCGGCGGCGGACCTTTTCGGTCAACTGTCCGCCCTCCTCGTAGCCCACGTATCCGGGAGGCGACCCAATGAGCCGAGAGACGTTAAATTTTTCCATGTACTCGGACATATCGAGTTGCACGAGGGCATCTTTTTCTCCAAAGACTTCTTCTGCGAGAGCTTTGGCGAGGTGTGTTTTTCCAACCCCTGTGGGTCCAAGGAAAATGAAAGAGCCGATAGGACGTTTCGGGTCTTTGAGATCGGCACGAGAGCGGCGGAGTGCTTTGGCAAGAGCTTGGACAGCCTCATGTTGGCCGATGACACGGGACTGCAGGGTTTCGCCAATATTGAGCAGCTTGGATAGATCTCCTTCACCCATGCGAGTAAGAGGAATGCCCGTCCACTTTGAGATCACATGTTTTACGTCCTCTTCGCCGACATCCACGATGATTTCATCCCGCTTCTTTCGCCAAGCGTTCAGGTCGGCCTCCAGTTTTGCCGAGGCTTCTTTTTCGCGATCTCGTAGGGCAGCCGCTTTTTCAAAGTCTTGAGCTTTGATGGCGGCCTCTTTTTCGGCTCGGATCGTTTCGATCTCCGCTTCGGCACTCTTAAATTCTGGAGGGCGTATGCTTGCGGCGATTCTGCAACGGGAACCCGCTTCATCCATGACGTCGATCGCTTTATCGGGGAGAAAGCGGCCCGTGATATATCGCTCACTCAAGCGGACGGAAGCAGCGATTGCTTCGTTCGAGATTTTCGCGTGGTGATGCTCTTCGTATTTGGCACGGAGACCATGAAGGATTGCAATCGCCTCATCGATCGAAGGGGCATCAACACGTACCGTCTGAAAGCGGCGCTCTAGGGCGGAGTCTTTTTCGATATATTTTCGGTATTCGTTCATCGTGGTGGCCCCGATGCATTGCAGTTCACCACGGGAGAGTGCCGGCTTGATGATATTCGATGCGTCCATCGCTCCCTCCGCTGAGCCCGCCCCGACAAGGGTGTGAAGCTCATCGATAAAGAGGAGAACGGTCTTCAGCTTACGAATTTCTTCCATCACCGCCTTGATTCGTTCTTCAAATTGACCGCGGTACTTTGTCCCCGCGACCATGAGGGCAAGATCCAGAGTGACGACCTTTTTATCGCGCAGAATTTCGGGAACGTTTCCGGAAGCGATTTCTTGTGCAAGCCCCTCGACGATGGCGGTTTTTCCCACACCTGCTTCCCCGATCAGCACGGGATTGTTTTTGGTGCGGCGACAAAGAATTTGAATGACGCGTTCGATCTCATTTTTACGGCCAATGACAGGATCCATTTCCCCTTTGCGGGCCAACTCGGTCAGGTCCCGCCCAAAGGCTTTCAGTGCCGGGGTTTTTACATCTTTGCGTGCGGGGTTGGATCCACCGGCGGGAGCGGACTCGGAACCACCTGTCGAAGGTTCTTCCATATTGCCTGCGGGCTCAGCCCCCTCTTCGAAGTTGGGATCCAGCTCTTTAAGGACTTCTTGGCGTGCCCGTTCGATATCCACCTCGAGGGATTTGAGGACACGAGCGGCGACGCCGTCTCCCTCACGCAGGAGTCCCAGAAGGATGTGTTCCGTGCCGACGTAAGAGTGGTGCAGGGCTTTGGCTTCTTTACTGGCAAGGGCGAGCACCTTTTTGACTCTAGGTGTGTAGGGAATGTTGCCAGTGACCTTGGTATCGGGGCCAGTGCCGACCTGTTTTTCAACCTCCATCCGCACGGTTTCCAGATCGAGACCCATTTTTTGGAGAACGTTCACAGCGACACCTTGGCCGAGCTTGATGAGGCCGAGGAGAATGTGCTCTGTGCCCACGTAGTTGTGGTTAAAGCGATCTGCTTCCTTGCGGGCAAGGGCCAGGACCTGCTGGGCACGTGGGGTAAAGTTGTTCACGGAGGGGGAGTTTAACTCAACTCGGTTAGAGGTGCAATTTGCGCATGGCGGGCTCGGGCACGCCTCTTAGCTTCTCTCGCAGGAGATCGGCGCGGAAGGCGTCGCGCTCTTCGGCTCCGAGTTTTTTCTGGGAAGCTTGCTGAAGATGGGCGGGTTGGGTGGTAATGAGAAGGGCATCCAACTTCGGTTTGATTGTCGCGGGGAGAAGAGCGAGGTCAGCCGCCAGACGAAGAAGACTGAGAAGGTTGAGGGCTTCTTTGGAGGAGATGGAGTAGGAGTGAAGAACGATGCCGTAAGAGCGCCCGACCTGATCCCCGAGCATTCGAGATTTTTCTTGGATCAATTTTTGGCGGGCGTTGTTTTCCAATTCGGTCAGTTGTCGAACCACTTTGACGAGACGATCTAAAATCTGGCGTTCCGATTCGCCCAAGGTGGTTTGGTTCGAGATTTGAAACAGGTTGCCCAATGCTTCGGTTCCTTCTCCATAAAGACCACGTACAGCGAGACCCAATTGGTTGACCGATTTGATGACTTGATTGATCTGCTCGCCAAGGACGAGTCCAGGAAGATGGAGCATGGCAGAGGCGCGCATTCCCGTACCGACGTTGGTGGGGCAGGCGGTGAGGTAACCGAGGGAGGGGGAGAAGGAAAATTCGAGTTTATCCTCCAAGGCGGTATCGAGTTTGTCGGCTGCTTCCCAAGCTTCGAGCAGGTGGAAGCCAGGGCGAAGGGCTTGGAGGCGGATATGATCTTCTTCATTGATCATGACGGAAAGGGACTCGTCTCCATTTACCACCAGGCCACTGCCTGCATTTTTGGCGGCATGCTCGCGACTGATGAGATGTTTTTCGACAAGGAGTTGCTTATCGAGCGGGGTCAAAGTTTCCATGGCGACAGAAACTTTGGCTGGGCGCATGCAGGTGAGGTCGGAGACGGCTGGCTGAATCGTTTCGAGAAGTTTGAGACGGTCCGCTTTTTTGAGCCATCCAGGGAAGGCGAAATTTTTGACGTTTCGGGCGAGGCGGACGCGACTTGTGATCACAATCCCTGGATCAGTTTCAGGGGCCGGCGCGGCGGAGGAGTGCCCATTTTCCGCTTTCATAGGTTTTAGATTACATTTGGAAGGTGGGGTTGGCAACGGCAGGCGCGGAAGCGCGGGTTGACGTGGCGAATAACCCTCGAGACGATGGGGGGATGGCAGCGACCCGTACCACCGACTATGCAGTGAGGGCCTTAGTAGCTTTGGCGCTGGAGGGAGAAAGCGGAAAAGTGAAGAGGGCTTCCGCGTTAGCATTGGCTTCGGGAACACCGGGAAAGTTTATGGAGCAGGTGATGCGGTGGTTAAGGCAGGGTGGTTTTGTGGTGAGCCGAAGGGGATCTGGGGGAGGGTATGAGTTGGCCAGGCCCGCAGAGAAGATTCGGATGAGCGAGGTGGTGGCTTGGGTGGATGGAAGAGGGGTAGGACGTGGAGAGGGGCGAGGAGACGCGGTAGGGGAGGTGTGGGGAAAGCTGCAGAAGGATGCAGCGAGTGCAGCGAGCAAGGTTTTAGCGGCAGAAACTTTAGGACGCCTGGCGGAAAGGGTCAGGGCGAAGATGACGGCCAAAGGGAGAACAACCGAATATCAGATTTAACGGGGCACGGCTTGCTCCGCCCCGCGTTCCGTTTCATAATCTGTCTATATGGCTTGGGGAAATTCTTGGAATCGTTGGGAGGGTGCGGAGGGGCCGATTTTTACCGTGGGTCAAATTCGCGTGGATCTTACCACGCTGCTGGTGGGCGTTCATACGTTGGCGATGGTTCTGGGGGCAATCGCTACGGCGGCCGGTTTTGGGGTGTGGGTGACGACGGGAGTATTTTCTCCCGTGCAGTTGGGGGAGGGGCATGTATGGACGCTTCTCACGTACCCGTTTGTGCATGATATTCGGCAGGAGGGGATCTGGTTCGCACTGGAGATGTTGATGTTTTTTTGGTTCGGGCGGGAGGTGGAGTCGGCCATTGGGCGGAAATCCTTGGGCTTGCTGTACGCGGCTTTGGCGGTGGGGCCTGCGCTGCTCTTAGCGGGAATTGCGCCGTGGGTGGGGTCGGGGGTTTTGGCGGGCTCGGGAACGATTCACTTTGCGATCTTTTTAGCGTTTTGTGCGCTGCACCCTGGGGCGCAGTTCTTCTTTGGCTTGGCCGCAAGGTGGGTGGGGTGGATTTTGCTTGGGGTATATAGCCTGACCTATTTTGCGGGGAGGGACTGGTCGGGTGGGATACAGCTTTGGGCGACGGCAATGTTGGCGGTGGGGTGGATTCGGGGAGGTGGAGTCTCGTGGCCTAAGATCTCTTTTTCGAGGAGGCCGAAGCAGGGGTCCAAAAAGAAGGTGAGTGCGAAAAAATCGGGATTGGTGCCTTTAGAGAGGGTGGATCCGATTTTGGAAAAGATTTCGCGCGAGGGAATGGGGTCTTTGACGGCATCGGAAAAAAAGCTTTTAGAAGAAGCAAGGAACAAGCTGATGCAAAAAGATCGCCCGAGTGGTTCGGTGCGATAGTGGAGCGTGGGGTGTGATGTCTGTAGCCCCAGCGAGTGAGGTTTTGGCTCGAGTCGATGGGGCCAACTGGAAACCAAAAGAGAAGGGGACTCTCTGTTTTGTGGTGAAAGATGGAAAGATATTGTTGATTGAGAAGAAAAGGGGTCTGGGAGCGGGGAAGGTGAACGGCCCAGGGGGTAGGATTGAGAAGGGGGAGACGGCGGAGCAGGCAGCGATCAGGGAGACGCAAGAGGAGGTAGGAATTACACCGACAGGGGTGGAGTGGGCGGGAGAGTTGCGTTTTCAATTTCGGGATGGGTACTCGCTCCACTGCACGGTGTACCGGGCAGCGGGTTGGAGCGGGGAGCCAGTGGAGACGGAGGAGGCGAAGCCGTTTTGGAGTCGGACGGATGAAATTCCGTATGAGAGGATGTGGGCGGATGATGTGCACTGGATGCCGAAATTTTTGGCAGGGGAAAAGTTTCGGGGCTGGTTTGAGTTTGAGCAGGACCGAATGCTTTGGTCTCGAATGGAGAAGGTATGAGTCAGCGGGTGCTGGTCACAGGAGCGGCGGGCTTCATTGGATATCATTTGAGTGAGAGGTTGCTTCAGACTGGGGACGAGGTGGTGGGATTGGATAATTTGAATGACTACTATGAGGTGAGTTTGAAAGAGGCTCGGTTGGCAAGGCTGAAGAAGAACCCAACCTTTCGCTTCCTCAAAGTGGATTTAGGGGATCGGACGGGTGTAGAAAAAATTTGGAAAGAGGTGAAGCCGAGTGTGGTGGTCCATCTGGCAGCGCAAGCGGGGGTGCGTTACAGCCTGACTCATCCCCACGCCTACGCCCGAAGTAACTTGGAGGGGATGTTGGATGTGTTGGAGGCGTGTCGTGCGGAAAAGACACCGAATCTGATCTTTGCGAGTTCGAGTTCGGTCTATGGATTAAATCAGAGCATGCCGTTTTCTGAGAGAGACAATGTGGATCACCCAATCTCGCTGTATGCGGCGACAAAAAAAGCCAATGAGTTGATGGCTCACTCGTATGCGCATTTGTACGGAATTCCTTGTACGGGCCTTCGATTTTTTACCGTGTATGGACCGTGGGGCAGGCCAGACATGGCGTACTATAAGTTTACCCAAGCAATTTTAGAGGGCAGGGAGATCGAGCTTTATGGAGAGGGAAAGATGCGACGGGATTTCACCTACGTGGATGACATTGTGGAGGCGATCGTTCGGCTCACATCTAAGCCTGCGGCGGGAAATCCAAATTGGGATGGGGCGAAACCGGATCCTGCAACAAGTCGCGCTCCGTACCGGATCTATAATATTGGAAACAGTGAGCCGGTAGAGCTGGGGCGGTTTGTGAGGGCGATTGAGGCGGCAACGGGAAAGAGGGCGAAGGTGGTGATGAAGCCTGTTCCGGCGGGAGATGTGATGGCGACGGCTGCTAAGGTGGAGGATTTAGCTGAGGCGGTGGATTTTCGTCCAAAGACTTCGATTGAGGATGGCATGAAGAAGTTTGTCGATTGGTATCGTGGCTACTCAGTAAGTTGAATGGCTGAATGCCGCTTTGGATAAAAGCGACTCAAAAAGCACCGCCCTTGGCAAAAAGTTAGTTACCCTAAAGGGCAGTTGTGGCTCACTGACACAGCCCATCGGAATGGGCTCGAGCGAGGGTTATTTAGCTTTTTTGAGGAGAGGGAGTCCGGTCCGCTCGTTCTCAGTGACGATATAGCCTTCAGGAAGGGCATCGATTGCGCCGGCGCCAGGGGCGGAGGCAAAGTAGTAAAGGGTCACGGTGGCTCCGCCACGAAGAGTCTGCTGGCGGCTGTGAAGGTAGTAGGTTTTTCCGTTTTTCTTGCTGGCGCTGCTGAATGACATAAGGGGATTCTCCTTTGGTTGCGTGGTCGGAATGACCACAAGCAGTAGCTTGGGGTTTGGGGGGGATTTGAAAACTCTTTTATTTCACTTCCTCACAATTGGTGCCGGGCTTTTCCTGACTTGCGAAGGTGTTCGGGGGGAGCAGAATCAGACCATGATTACGAGGCGAGGATTTCTGGGGCTGATTCCCGGTTTAGGCTTGGCGAAAAGTTGGGCGAGTGGGGCGGGGGTTGTGCCGACGCGGAAATTTGGCCGACATGACGAGCAGGTCAGTGTGGTGGGTTTTGGCGGTCATACTTTGGCTCTTTCGAAAGACATTGGTGAGGCCACGCGAATTGCCCATGAGGCAGTGGATCGTGGAGTTACCTTTTTTGACAATGCCTGGTGTTACCATAAGGGACGGGCTGAGGAGTGGATGGGGCAGGCCTTAAAGGGAATCCGAGACAAGGCGTTTGTGATGACGAAATGCTGTACCCACCAGAATCCCCTACCGGAGGGGGGCAAAGAGGGTGCGATGAAGTTTTTGGAAGATTCCCTACGCCGCCTCCGGACCGACCATGTGGATCTATGGATGCTGCACGAGATGAAGAGCGTCGCCGAGGTGGAGAAATTTTATGGACCGGGCGGGGCGGCCGAGGCTTTTGATTTGGCCAAAAAGCAGGGGAAGGTCCGTTATCTCGGCTTTACCGGGCATGACGAACCGGAGGTTCATCTCAAAATGATCCAAGGGGGCTATCCCTTTGACGCGTCTCTTCAACCGGTTTCAGCCCTGGGCACCCTTCATTCCCGCCGGTTTGAGACGGAGGTGATTCCCGCTTTGGCTGAAAAGAAAATCGCAGTCATCGGCATGAAAGGATTTGGTGGAAGCAAGCGGTCGAGCGAGAAGGGTTTGATGACGGCAGAGAAGGTGATGCGTTATTCCCTAAGCTATTCGGAAGTCTGCACTCACATGATCGGAGTGGACCAGTTCCCCTACGTTGAGCAGGCGATTATTGCTTCTGCCAAGGCCCCGATGACGCCGGAGGAAAGAAAAGTCTTTGTCGCATGGTGTGACCAGATGGGTGGGGCGGAATATGCGATGCATTGCCAACCGGGGCATCGGGATGGTTCGAGTTGCTGTGGTGGTTCGGCGCTGGCTTAACCTTTTCCTTTGTGAAGTTCGCCCTTTTGGTGTTGGGGTATGCGGTTTCGATGGCGGCTTCAAACCTGCTTTTTAAAGTTACCGCAACGAAAAGCGGGCTGGAGTGGTGGGGATGGTTTCTGGCGGGGAATTTGGCAGGTTTCGGTTGTCCGATCTTAATTACCTATGCATTGCGAGAGCAGAGCCCGCAGTTGGTCTATGCATTTACCTTGGGGGCCGGTTTCGTTCTGCTGCAGTTGGTGGCGTGGTGGTGGTTCAAGGCACCCGTTACGGGGCTACAGCTTGGGGGTTTAATTCTGACGGTAGTGGGCTTGGTGATGCTGCAATTGGGCCGAGTTTAACAACTTATCTTATTTTTCAATTGGGGTCGGCGGGCGATTTATAGTGAGCCGACGGCGATTGCCACGGCGGCAAGAAGAAGAGCAGCACCAGATAGGCGAACGGCCAAAATACGCTTATCGTGATAAGCGGAGCCACCGCCCAAAGCGCCCTCGAGCAAAATGGCCCAAAGTCCGCGCGCCGCATACACCACGTTGGTAGCGGTCGCATGGCCGAACAGTCCGATGACTAAAATCACAAGGGAGGTTTGAAATCCAATCACACCTGATCCGACTAAGACACTGGAACGAGAGGAGGGCGGCAGGAGGTTCAGGATGGATCGAGGGCTACGGATTTCTGAAACAAAGAGAAGTGGTGTTAACAGAGCCAGGGTGGAGAACATCACTGGCTGAAACCAGCCTACGCCTAGGAGGCGAGCGAACTTCTGAACGGTAATATCGGTAACTGCGAAGAGCAGGGCGGCGAGAAGAGCCCACCCTGTGGTGACTCGATCAAAATTGCGAGGCCACCACGATTTGGAGTTAGGAGAGAGCGTGATCGAGAGAAGAAATACTGCCACACTCGTAAGTGCGGCTCCGGCAATCAAGCTGTGCGAGATGGGTTCATCTAAAAACAGGAAGGTGAGGAGAGCGACAAAAACTGTTTTTGTGCCGAGGAGGGGGGTGGCGTGGGAAAGATCTCCATGAGCGAGGGCACGAATGGCACAAAGCCGGCCCAAAAAAAGTGCTCCCCCTGCAAGAATAGCCCCCAGAAAGCCTGTGGTGTGGGGTTGCCCTGGAAAAAAGAAGATTAGTGGGGCCGACCAACCCGCCATCGATATATTGGAGAGAGCGGCCACGATTCGCGGATTGGCCCCGAGGCGTAATCCAGATTTCAGACCCCAAGAGCCGATTGCATAGAGGAAGGATGCAAAGAGGGGTAAGGCGAGGGGCATTCTTAATCATGGCACAAAAAGGAGGAGATGGGGAAGGGCGAGACTTGCCCTAGGCGAGGGGGTTCGTTAGGACAGGAGTGTGATTCGTGAGTTTATTCCTGTGCTTTTCTCTCTGGGGATGGCCTTGGCCATCGCTTTGGGGGGTATTGGCATGGGGCTTCTTTTGGGGAAGGTGGGGCGGAGAAACAAGGGCAAGGATATGGCGTATGAGTGCGGAAAAGATCCGATCGGATCTCCCTCAGCCCGGTTCTCTGTGAAATTCTATTTAGTCGCGATGATTTTTATTCTTTTCGATATCGAGGTGATTTTTATGTACCCGTGGGCAGTCAGTCTGATGGGATTCAAGGAAAGTGGACTGGGCTGGCAGGTCTTTGGATTGATGTTGGCCTTCGTGCTTTTGGTCGAGGTGGGTCACCTCTACGCCTACAAAAAGGGCGTGTTTGAGTGGAATAAGCGAGGCTAAGAAACTACAGCTTTAAGATCACGGGATCGCCGACTTTGATTCCCAGATCCCTTGCTGCATTTCCTTGGTTGATGGCAATTTCGAACTCTCCGTCACTATTGATCAGGGCAAAGGGGCGATCGG
>Ga0214921_10004786_pt1 | contig 19616 bp, 14 predicted proteins | sample LL1505_MetaG_FD_177992 | JGI IMG/M metagenome (GOLD analysis project Ga0214921, IMG submission 177992) | Freshwater microbial communities from Lake Lanier, Atlanta, Georgia, United States - LL-1505 | ecosystem: Environmental > Aquatic > Freshwater > Lake | place: USA: Georgia | collected... | reverse complement strand
CGGAGAACCGAGGAGGAGGGTCGGCTGGCTCGGACGCGGTGGCGCGACGGGACGGCGATTCGGATGGGATCCACGGCGATCACCCCTGTCATTGATCTGGGACTGCTGGCCAGGCGACTCGGCCTTCGCGCCGGTGGCGTGCAGGCGGTGGTCGATCTGCTCGACGCGGGCAACACGATCCCGTTCGTGGCCCGCTACCGCCGTGACCAGACCGGTGGGCTCGACGAGGAGGCGATCCGGCGGATCCAGGAGGGAGTCGCGCGGGCCCGGCAGCTGGCCGACCGCAAGGCCACGATTCTGCGAACGATCCAGGGTCAGTCGAAGCTGACGCCCGAGCTCGAGGCGGCGATCCTCGCCGCGGACAGCCCCAAGCAGCTGGAAGACATTTATCTTCCCTACAAGCCGCGAAAGCTGTCGCTCGCGGAGGTGGCCCGGCAGCGCCGGCTCGAGCCCCTGGCGCGGGAGATCCTGGCGGCCGATCCCGCGGCCGCAGACCTCGACAAGCGAGCGACGGATTTCGTCGATGCCGATGCCGCGGTGGCGACGCCCGCCGACGTGCTGCTCGGGGTCGGGCACATCATCGCCGACGAGTTCAGCGAGCGGGCCGACCTGCGGCAACGGCTGCGAGCCATCCTGCATCGGGTCGGTCGGCTCCGCAGCCAGCGGGTCGAGACCGAGGGCAAGGCGCTCTCCAAGGACGAGAAGCACTTCCGCGACTACTTCGATTACGGCGAGCGGCTCGATCGCGTGCCGGCCCACCGGCTGCTGGCGATCAACCGCGGCGAGCGGGCGAAGCTGCTGCGGGTCAGGATCGAGGGGCCCACGGAGGAGCTGCCGGCTGCGGCCGAGGCGATCCTCGTGCCGGCCGGCCATCCTCACGCGGAGTTTCTCCGGGGCTGTGCCCGTGACGCGCTCGTCCGGCTGGTGCTGCCGAGCCTGGAGCGGGAGATCCGCCGCGAGATGACCGACGGCTGCGAGGCCCACGCCGTCGAGGTGTTCGCCCGCAATCTCCGCAATCTGCTGCTCCAGCCGCCGGTCCGTGGCCGCCGGGTGCTGGCGCTCGACCCGGGCTTCAAGAGTGGCTGCAAGGCGGTGGTCATCGACGAGTGCGGCACGCCCCTGGCGCACGACGTGCTCCACGTGGTGGGCGGTCAGGAGAAGCGTGACGCGGCCGGTCGCCGGATCGTGGAGCTCGTCCAGGCCCATACGTGCAACGTGATCGCGATCGGCAACGGGGCGGCGGCCCGGGAGACCGAGGCCCTCGTGGCGGAACTCGTGGCGGGCGAACTCGCCCCGCTCGACGTCGGCTACTCGATCGTCAACGAGTCCGGGGCGAGCGTCTACTCGACCAGCCCCTACGGCCGCGAGGAGTTGCCGGGCCACGAAGCGGCGATCCGCAGTGCGATTTCGATCGGCCGCCGACTCCAGGATCCGCTGAGCGAGCTCGTCAAGATCGAGCCCGCCAACATCGGTGTCGGCCTCTACCAGCACGACGTCAAGGCCCGCCACCTGCGCGACTCGCTCGAGTCGGTCGTCGAGAGCTGCGTCAACTACGTCGGCGTCGACGTCAACACGGCCAGCCCCTCGTTGCTCCGCAGGGTCTCGGGCCTCAATCAGACGACGGCCAAGAACCTGCACGAGTGGCGGACGGCGCACGGCCGGTTCACGTCGCGGAAGCAGTTCCTGGAGGTGCCGGGCTTCGGCGAAGCGGCCTACGTGCAGGCCGTGGGGTTTCTCAAGATCACCGACGGCGTGGACCCGCTCGATGCGACCTGGATTCATCCCGAGAGCTACGACGTCGCCACGAAGGTGCTCGAGCGGCTCGGGGGAAGCCCGGCCGACCTGGTCTCGCGGCAGCAGGCCGAGCCGCTGGCCGAGCGGACCGCCGCGATCGACCTCGACGTGCTCGCGGGCGAACTGGGCGTGGGGCGGCTGCTCCTGGCCGACATCCTGGAGCAGCTGCAGCGGCCGGGCCGCGACCCGCGCGAGGATCTGCCCCTGCCGTTCTTCAAGAAGGGCGTGCTCAAGCTCGAGGATCTCGAGCTGGGCATGGAACTGCACGGCGCGGTGCTCAACGTGGTGGATTTCGGTGCCTTCGTCGATATCGGGCTGCACGACAGCGGCCTGGTGCACATCAGCCAGCTGTCCAGCCGCTACGTCCGCGATCCACACGACGTGGTGAGCGTCGGAGAGATCGTGCGGGTCTGGGTGCTGGAGCTCGACAAGGCCCGGCGCCGGGTGGCCCTGACGATGATCTCGCCGGCGGAGCGGTCCCGGCAGCAGGCGGCCGCCGAGCAGCGGAAACAGGGCCGCGGTCAGGGGCAGGAGCAGGGCCCGCGGCAGGGACGCGGCCAGGGGCAGGCTGGGCAGCGGCGGCGCGAGGGCGAGCCTGGCCAAGCCGCTGGGCCTGCGCGGGCCGGTGGGCAGACGCGGCAGGCGATCGCCCGGCCGGCAACCGGAGCGGGCGAACCGCCGGCCGGCGGGCGGACCGGTGGCCAGCGCCCGCCCAAGCGGGGCGGTGGCCGCGAAGAGCGGCAGCCGCGGGAGTATCGGCCCCGTGTCTACGAGGCGAAGCAAAAGAAGGAGCAGAAGCCGCTCAGCGACGCGATGCGTCAGGGCAAGGAGCCGCTCCGGACCTTCGGCGACCTCAAGCAGTTTCTGTCGCGAGCCGAGGAGCCGCCGGCCACCGAGCCGCCCGCCGAGCCGGCACCGCCCCCCGCCGAGCCACCGGCATCCGAGGAGCCGGGCCCGACCGCCGCGGAGTGAAGGCGGCGTAGCAGCGGATTCTCCGCCGGTACCCAGGCCCCCGGCTTGTGGCTGCAGTGCGCTGCTCCTGGATGCGCCGAAACAAACGTCGGGCGCCGCGCCGCGCACGAACCCGGCCGCCCGGAGGTGCGGCCGCCGGCGGGGGCCGCAGGCCCGAGCGGCGCGAAGGCTGCACGGGCCAGGGATGGCCGTGCAGCCTTGCAACTAGCGTTCCCGGAACGTGATCCGACCCTTGGTCAGATCATAGGGAGACAGTTCCACCTTTACCTTGTCACCGGGCACGATGCGGATGAAGTTCTTCCGCATCCGGCCGGCGACGTGGGCGTTGACGATGTGGCCGCCGGTGATCTGCACGCGAAACCGCGTGTTCGCCAGGGCCTGCGTGACGACGCCTTCGACCTCCAGCGCCTCTTCTTTTTCCGCCATGGGGGTTCCGGGGGGGTGCCTGTTCCTGAAATGCAAACTGTAGCCCGGGCGGAGGAAGGCGTCCAGCGTGGCGCTGCAGGTGCCGCCGCCGGCGGGCGGGCTACTCGTCGCCCGCGGCCGGAGCACCGCCGCCGGCCTTCCAGCGGAGGTAGGCGTCGAGGAAGCCGTCGAGGTTGCCGTCGAGCACGCTCTGGAAGCTGCCCACGTAGTGTCCCGTGCGCTGGTCCTTGACCCGCTGGTCGGGGTGGAGGAAGTAGTTGCGGATCTGCGAGCCAAACCCGGTCTTGGGCTGCTCCTTGTAGCGGGCCGCCTGCTCCGCCTCCCGCTGCTCTTCCTGGAGCCGCGCGATCCGGGCCCGGAGCATCTTGATCGCGGTGGCCCGGTTCTTGTGCTGGCTGCGTTCGCTCTGACATTGCACCACGATCCCCGTCGGGAAGTGTGTCAGGCGGATGGCGCTCGAGGTCTTGTTGACGTGCTGGCCGCCGGCGCCGCTCGCCCGGAACACGTCCTCGCGGATGTCCTCGTCGTTGAGTTCCACCTCGGTGTCGTCGTCGGCGATCTCCGGGGCGACGTCGACGGCGGCGAAGCTCGTCTGGCGCTTCCCTTCCGAGTTGAAAGGGCTGATGCGCACCAGCCGATGGATGCCCGTCTCCCCCTTCAGGTAGCCGTAGGCCGAGGGGCCGCGGATCGCGACCGTGGCGCTCTGGATGCCGGCCACCTCGTCGTCCTGCCGGTCGAGGAGCTCGACCGAGCAGTCGTGCTTGTTGGCCCAGGCGGAATACATCCGCAGCAGCATCTCCGCCCAGTCGTTGGCGTCGGTGCCGCCGTCGCGGGCGTGGATCGAGACGAGCGCGTCGCTCGAGTCGTGCGGGCCGGAGAGGAGCGACGCCAGTTCGAGGGCGTCGACCATCTTCTCGAGCCGCGCCGTTTCGGCCGCCAGTTCGCCTTCGAGCGACTCATCCTCGCGGGTCAGCTGCGCGAGGGCCTCGAGGTCGTTGCCGACGGCCAGGGCCTCGTCGAGCGGCTTGAGGATCGAGTTGACGCCCTTCAGCTGGGCGACGGTGGCCTGGGCCTTCTCGGAGTTGCTCCAGAAATCGGCTCCCGCCATCGCCTCCTCGAGGCGGGCGGCGGACCGCTTGCGGCCTTCCCAGTCAAAGAGAGTCCCGCAGCTGGAGCAGGCGGGCCCGGATGGCTTCGGCACGGTGAAACAGCGTCGTATCCATACGAGGAGTCTACGCGGAACCCGCCGATCCGTGAAGCGCGATCACCGCGAGGCGGACTTGGGCGCGGTTTCACTGGCCGCCGCCACGAGGGCGGCGAACAGGGAGCTGGCAGCGGGCGCGGGGCGATCATCGTCGAGAATCGTCGCCCAAGCCAGCCTGGCGGTGGTCGCGAGCCGCGCGTTGACGGGCGCCCCCAGGCCGACGTGAAACCGCTCGTCGGCCTCGCGGAGGCGGTCGCCGATCACCGCCACGCGAATGGTGCGGACGGTCTGGCCGACCGCGAAGGCGATCCGACCCGAAGCCTTCACGTAGTCGCGGCCGGCCACCGCCGAGCCGTTGCCCGTCGCCCAGCCCACGCTCGTCGGGCGGGTCCACGCGTGTGAGAGCGTGATCGTGAAGGTCAGCCAGCGGCGACCGGCATGCCCCTCTACGAGCGATCCGCCGCTGATCGAGAACTGGGGCGGGCCAAGCGGCGGCGGCGTGACTGGCGGCGGTGGAGAATCCCAGAGCGACCCGTCGGCGGCGGCCACCACGGCCCGGTACAGGTGGGCGTCGGCCAGCGGCTGGTCCATTCGGTGGAGCTTGGCGAAGTCGCCCCAGGGCGCGGCCCCGTCGGCTCCCGTGAACTGGAAGTCGACATAGAGGTCGAGGCCGGCGGCATCGATCGCCCGAAGGTAGTCGCGCTCGATGTCGCCCATGCGCGGATCATTGGTCGCCGCGTGGAAGGCGGCCTGGTAGGCCGCGCCCCGGCCGTCGAGGTGGGGACCGCCCTCGTAGGCCAGAAGTCGGATCTCGCGGCCCAACCGCTCCGACCACTCGCGGGTCAGCCGGTCGTGGGCCGCCACCCACTCCACGGACGCCGCGATGTTGGCACGCGTGTCGGCCAGGACGCGGTCGACCGTGGTCGCGGCGGAGGAGGACTCGCGCTGGGCGTCGGTGGGCGTGATGTAGGGGGCGATGGCGATCGCATCGAACGACCCCGCCATGCTCTCGGCGATCCGGTTGGTCACCCAGTCGACGGCGGCCCAGCCGGCGGCCACCCGCACGAGCCGCGATTCCTGTCCGGCGAACACCGCCGACCAGATGTCGAGATCCCGCTTCGCCTCGCGGCCGGCCACCTGCCACTGGTCGAGCCCGGCGTTCTCCGGCAGGGCCAGCTGCCCGGCCACCCACTGCGACGCCTCGAATCCCCAGCCGAAGTTCCAGATCTCGTTGGCCCATTCCACGTAGACCTTCCGGCCGGGCTCGAGATGGTCGCGGACATAGGTCGCGAAGTTGGCCACGAAGCCGTCGTTGGCCATGTGGGGCATGTTGAACCAGGGGTCGGCGTCGAGGTCGTTGGCCAGCTGCACCATGTATTCGAGCGACAGGCCGTTGACGAGCGGCTCGCTCGGGGAACCGCCTTGCCCGGAACTCTGGCGGGCGTCGGTCGCCGCGCGCCGATCGGACCAGGTCACGATGTCGGAGGCGTTGGTCTCCTGCATGCCCATGAAGCGGATCACGTCGAACGGGGCGAGCCGCTCGAGAAACAGCGGATGAAACGGCGAGAACGCCGCCCCGGGCCGCCACCGCTCGCCGGCGAACCGGCGGCCCTGCCAGTCGGGCATCCAGACGTGGATGTCGCGCACGGGATCGGCCGGGTCGGTGGCCTCGATGCGCAGAGAAATGCCTGCGTCGCTCGGCGTCACCTCGAGGTCGGCCCAGTTGATGCCCCCGGTCCGGCCGGAGGCGGCGATCCGGGCGTCGAACCCGAAGGTGACGGTGCCCGTGCCGGACCACTCCGCCCGGTAGGTGCCTGCCGGGTACGCGCCGCCGATGTCGCGAAACATGAGCGTGCCGGCGGCGTGGCGCAGCGTCCGGCCGCCTTCGGTCCAGGTCGCGAGCGATGCGACGTTGCCCGCCTCGTCCAAGTCGAGGGGCCGCGAGTCGCCGACGTCCCAGATCAGGCCGCCGGTGCCGACATCGATGGCCTGGGCGATCCAGGGCCGCGACGACTGGAAAGCGTCGGTGAACGTCCAGGCGGGGGACCAATCCACGACGTTTTCGAGGTTCATCCCGACCGTCATCCGGCCGTCGGCGGCGAGGAGTCGGCGGGCCTCGCAAGGCTCGAGGTCCAGAACCCGGAAACGCCGAACCCGGCGCGTGCACGATCGGGGTGCGTGCCCCATGATGACCTCGTCATCGTCGCCCCCGAAGCCCCCATCGGGCGACACCCAAAGTATACGGCCCGGGCAAGCCGCCTGCCGTCAGGCCCGGGCCACGCGGTTGCCCGGCAGGCGTCGGGCGATCCGCCGCGCTTCGAGCACGCCGATCGCGGCCAGCACCCGCGAAACGGCCAGGCCGGAGGCCGCCACCAGCTCGTCGAGGTCGACGCTCGCCGCTCCGCCCCCGGCGTCGGCCAGCTGGTCGTCGAGCGTTGCCAGAACGGTCCGTTCCACGTCGTCGAGCCGGAGTTCCGCGGGGCTCTGCACCTCGCGGCCGTCGGCCGCCACGGTCTTCTCGAACAGCGGCCCGAACTCCTCCAGGATGTCGTCGACGGTCTCCACGAGCTTGGCCCCGTCGCGGATCAGCCGGTGGCAGCCGCGGGAGGTGCGGCTGTCGATCGGACCGGGCACGGCGAACACCTCGCGGCCCTGTTCGCCGGCCAGCCGGGCCGTGATCAACGCCCCGGATCGATCGGCCGCCTCCACCACGACCGTGCCCAGCGTGAGCCCCGAAACGATCCGGTTGCGGCTGGGGAAGGCGCCCGCCTGCGGGGCCGAGAGGGGCGGCGCCTCGCTCAGCACCGCTCCCTGACGCACGACCTCCACGGCGAGGTCGGCATGCTCCGGCGGATAGATCTCGAGCACGCCCGACCCGAGGACGGCGAGCGTCCGGCCGCCCGCGTCGAGGGCGCCACGATGGGCGGCGTGGTCGATCCCGCGGGCCAGCCCGCTGACGATCGTGTAGCCGGCGCGGGCCAAACCGCCGGCCAGTTGGTGGGCCACCCGCCTCCCGTAGGCGGTCGCATGCCGCGAGCCCACGATCGCGACCGCGAGCGCGTCGCAGGGCTCGAGCCGGCCCCGGACGAAGAGCATGCCGGGCGGGTCGGCGATCTGGCCGAGCAGCCGGGGGTAGCCGGGGCCGCCCTCGACGAGGATCTCCACGTCGCGCCGCCGGCAGAGGTCGAGCGTCTCCACGGCGACTTTCGAGGTGGCGAACTCGGGGATGAGCTGCGCCAGTTTGGGACCCACCTTGGGAACGCCGGCCAGCTCCGAAGGGCTCGCCGCGAAGACTCCCTGCGGCGACCCGAACCGCTCCAGCAGCCGCTGCCTCGCGACGCTGCCCACGCCGGGGACGCACGCGAGCCGGACATGTGCCAGAAACGATTCATCCACCCCGACGGGATCGGCAGTCCGGGTCGCGGCCATACAAGCAACTCCAGGGCAAGGAGCAGGTAGTGTACGCATGTGCCCTATGCAATGCAAGCGGGGCCAACTGCGCGAAAGCTCGGGGTCGCCCGTCCCCTCTCGCCGGACGCCTGCGGGGCGTCTTGCGTCTGGGCGAGGGGTCGCCCATGTCCTCTCGCTAGACGCCTGCGGGGCGTTTTGCGTACGGGCTCGGGATTGCCCGTGCCATCTCGCCGGACGCTCCCTGCGGGCATCCTGCCCTCCGGTCGCTCGGAGGAAACCTCGCTTCGCAATCCTTGCTGCGCTCGGTTTCCTACGCCGCTCGATTGGCACGGGCAACCCCTCGCAGTCCATCGCCGGAAGGAGCCGCGGGCCTATGGTCCGCGGAATCCGTTCTCCTTGCCAAACGGCATGCAGCGGGCAAGATGCCCTCCGCTACAGCAAGGATTCGTCTGAACGAACGTTGCGCGAAAAAAAACGCGCACGAACACGGCCGCCCGGAGGTGCGGCCGCCGGGCGGCGGCCCGGTAAGGCGGCAAGGGCCAGGGATGGCCTTGCCGCCGTAAAGCAGGATGGCGGTTTTGGCCCGCGCAGCCGGCGTCAGCCGGCTGCTGCCTTCAGCTCGGCCAGGTGCTGGGCCGTGTTCACGAGGCGGTCCCAGTTCTTCTCGACGTATTCCGGCGGGCCGCCGATCTGGGCCACGACCTGGGCGACCTCCTCCGTGGGCACCATCTCGATGGCGTCCCAGGGGCAGACCTTCAGGTCGTAGGGATTCGACTTCTTGCCCGGGATATGGACGCAGACCTCGCAGCCCACGCACCGCTCGATGTCGATCTCGCACCAGCTCTGGAGGTTGTGGAACTGGTCGTACTGCTGCACCTTGAAGATGCAGTCGACGGGACAGACCTCGAGGCAGCTCTCGCAGCCGGTGCAGTTGTCGGCGTTGATGACCGCCAGTTCCTTGGGCAGCTTTTTGCGGGGTCCAGCTTTGGCCATGATGGGGTGATCGGCGGGGCGGGGGACGGTTCTTGACTCGTGTCATCGTAGCCGCATCAGCCAACCCGGCCAAACGCCCCCGGCGGGCGGGTTTTCGGCGGCCGGACGGCGGCTCAGGCGGCCCGCCGGAGGCCGGCCGGTTCGGCGTCATCGAATCTGTAGTCGAACCGCTCCACGTCGGCGGCGAAGGCCTCTGCCACCCGGGCGGCGAGGGCGGGCGTGTAGTAGTCGCGGTAGTCGCCGCGGCGGCCGGCGTTCACCCGTGGGAGCGTCGCCTCGATCCCGACTCGCCGGCAGATGAAGGCGAAGTCGGTCGGCAGCGACTCGTAGCGGCCCACGAAGTCGACGAGCAGGCGGCCGCGCCGGTCGCAGAGGAGCCTCGACTGCGAGATCCGCCCGCGGCGAATCTCATACTCCACGTAGGTGGCGAAGTCGGGCAGCCGGCGGGCGATCTGGCCGCGATGGTGGCCCGGTGTGTCGCGGAGATAATGCCAGTAGGAGACGAGCAGGTCCCAGGGGTTCCTCACGAAGGCGAACTTGAAGAGCCGCTCGAAGATCTCCGGCGGCAGCCAAGTGGCGAGCGTGACCGCCGACGCATGCGGCCGGAGCTTCGTGTAGGGCCAGGGGGCGAAGCGGTTGACGGGAATCGCGATCCGGGCGAGCGCCCGATTGGCCCAGTGGTCGTCGACAGACGTCGCATGACGGCCGAGCGCGACGCGGACGCTGCTGCCGGCGGTCTTGGGGACGTGGACGAAGGCGAACGAGTGGCTGTGGGAGATGAGCATCCGGAGAGCCCGCGGGAGCCGGGAGGATGCCAGAACCCGGTCACCGACGCGAGAGCGTTCGCCAGCGGCCGTCAGGCCGTCTCGCCACGAACGAGGTCTTCCACGGATTGCCGGGCCCGGACGAGCCTCGGCCGGCCGCCGTCCACCAGCACCTCGGCCGGCAGGGGCTTGGAGTTGTAGTTGCTCGCCATCACGAACCCGTAGGCGCCGGCGATCTCGATCACGAGCAGGTCGCCGACCGCGGCCGCGGGCAGCGACCGGGTCGTCACGAAGCCGCCGTCTGCCTGGGTGAAGATGTCGCCCGACTCGCACAAGGGCCCGCCCACCGCCACCTCCTCGCAGGCCGCGGGTGGATCGCCCATCGGGCAGAGGCTCATCGGATGGTACGACCCGTAGAGCACCGGTCGGGCGAGCGTGTTGAAGCCCGCGTCGACGAGCAGATACTTCCGGCCCCCCTGTCGCTTCACCGCCCGGATCTCGGTGACCACGTAGCCCGCTTCGGCGGTGAGATAGCGGCCCGGCTCGATCTCCAGCCGGATCCGATGGCCGAAGCGATCCTCGAGCCGCTTGCGCGTGGCGTCCCAGAGGGTGAAGTAGCCGGAAAGGTCAGCCCGCACCTCGTCGGGCTTGTAGGGCACGGGCAGCCCGCCGCCGGCGCTGATGGTCGTGAGCGAGCGGCCGATCTCGTGGGCCACCCGCTCGAGCGCCCCGGCCACCTCGGCGAGGTGCTCGAGGTCCGCGCCGCTGCCGATGTGCATGTGGAGCCCGGAAACCCCGAGCCCCGCCCACTCGGCACGGCGGAGCACCTCGGGGATCTCCTCGTGCCAGATGCCGTGCTTCGAGCCTTCGCCGCCGGTGTTGGTCTTCTGACTGTGGCCATGGCCGAAGCCGGGGTTCACGCGGAGCGTGACGGCCGCTCCCGGCACCCGCGCGGCGAGCTGCTCGAGCATGTCGGCCGAGCCGCAGTTGACATGGAGGCCGAGCCGGACGACGGCGTCGAGGCTGTCACGGTCGAAGATGTCGGCCGTGTAGACGATCGGGTGGGCCGGGGGCAGGTCGGTGGTCGAGGCGGGTGCGGCCGGCGCGTGGGCCGGGTAGCCCGCCGCCAACGCCCGGTGGATCTCGCCGGCGCTCACGGCATCGACGACCACGCCCTCGCGGCGGACGAGATCGAGCACGGCGAGGTTGGAGCAGGCTTTCTGGGCGAAGCGGATCGTGTCCCACGCGGCGAGGTCGCGGCACCGTTGGCGGATCACCTCGGCGTCGTAGACGTACAGCGGCGTGCCGTGGGCACGGGCGAGGTCGGCGATGTTCGCGCCGGCGATCTCGCGGCGGACCGACTGGGAAGCGTCATCGGAGGCCATCGTGGCTCGGATCATGATGGGGTTGGAAGGGGCGGGGCTGAAGGGAGGCAAGCCGGTCGCACGGGGCCGCGGGCACCAGCGACTAGGGCGCCAGCGCCGGTGCACCGGCGTCTGCCGGCAGCGGCGGGAAGCCGCCCCCCGCCGGCGCGAGGCCGCCCGGTGCCTGGGCCGTGATCGCCGCCGCGATCGTCTCGATCGCGCCGGCCTCCGCCGAGAGCCGCAAGGCCACGCCTCGCTCGATCGGTCGCACGAGCAGCTGCACCAGCGGATCGGCCTTGTCGGCCGACTGCTTGGCCACCTCCGTGAGCACGTCGGCCGTCGCGTCGCCCGACGCCTGGGCCAGCGCGCCCGCGTAGGCCATCAGGGCGGGCACGGTGAGCTCGACGCCGCTGATCGGCTTGCTGGCCTGGTCAGCCTCGGCTCCCGCCGCGACCGCCGCGGCGACCCGCTTGGCAGCGTCGCCGCCGACGAGCAGATATACCCGGTCGGCGGTGACCGCCAGCGTGGCAGCGAGCGTGTCGCCGAACTGGTCGGCCGCCGGCAGCCCGGAGATGTCGACCGTGATCTCGTGGAGGTTGGCGCCGGCCGCCTTGCCGGCGTCGAAAGCCACCTTCGCCTGCGGCGGCAGCGAGCCTTCCTTGCCGAAGCGGTTCTTGACCTGCTCCTCGAGCGCCGGGCCATCCTTGATCCGCGCGGCGAGCGTCACGGCCGGCAGGAGGGCGTCGGCCTTGGCAACGGTGGTATCGACCGCGATCGCGGCCTCGAGGCTCCCGGCGTCGAGCATCGCGCCGACCAGATCCTGAACCAGGCCGAAGATGGCGTCGGTGACCGGATCGCCGCTGCCGGCGGGAAGCACCTGGGCGAGCGTGGCCTCGAGCGCGGGCCGGGCGGCCGGCGACACGGCCTGTGCATGATGCGCCCGGATGGCCGCCGGCTTGCCGTCGCCACCGGCGGGCAGCGCCAGGGCGTTGGTCGTGCGGCCGGCGCTCTCCCAGACCGTGGCCGCCGGCGAGTCGGGCAGCATCACGGTGCGGCTCTCGAAAAACACCCGCTCCTTGGGCAGGTCGATCGCCACGCCGAGATACAACGCCTCCGTCTCGGCCAGGCTCTCCAGGGTGGCGTTCACCGCGGCGGCGTCGACCGGCGGCCCCTGCTCGGCGGCCATGGCGGCGCCCTGCTCGATGGCCGCCCGCACCTGATTCCGCATCGCCTCGGGCATCTGCGACGGAAACAGCTTCGCGCCGATCGAATACGCCCCGGCGACGGCCGCGATCAGCTGCTCGGGGTTGGCCGCTCCGGCCGGGCTGCCCTGGGGCGAGATGATCGCCCAGCCGCCGGCTTCGACGATCTCGAGCGGCGGGCCGCCCGGAACCGTGATCATCCGCTTGTCTCCGGCCTGCTCGGCCGGCCCGATCACGCCCTGGAGCGTCTCGAGCAGCTTGCCGAGATCCTTGACCGGCACGTAGCCGTGGATCACCGGCGTCTCGCCGTCGGCGGTCACGATCACGCCTGCCGGCCGGTTGACGTCGAGCCCGGCGAGGCCCTTGAACTGCGTGGCCATCATCACGAACGACTCGGCCAGCGCCGCGAGGGTGGGATTGCCCACGCGCTCCCCGAACCACCCGATCTGTTTCTTGAGATCGGCGTAGCCATCCACGGCCACGACCGCGACCACGGCGGGCTCGGCCGAGCGGGCTACGCCGCTGAGGGAGGCGGACGCGAGGGCCGCGATGACGAGCAGGTGACGGGGGGCGGACATGGAGGAGTTTCTCCCGAAGGATGGTCGTCGCCGGGGGCGGCACGCAGACCGAAAAGTGTATCAGAACCGTACGCGGGCCTATATCCTGCGACGACCGCCGTCATGCGATCCTCCGACCCCCACTCGCCGAGCGAACTCGAGAGCCTGCTGGCGCGCAGCCCGATGCCGTTTGAGCGCCGCCCCCGCCGGCGGGGCCGTCTCCCGGAGCTGCTCTATCTGCTCACCTGCCTCACCACCTTCGCCGCCGGTGCGGTGGGCTGGCAGCCGCTCCTGCTCGGAGTGGACGACGCCGGCATCGCCGAAGCCGTCGGCGGCCACTGGGACCGCGGGCTCCTCTACATGGCCGCGGTGATGGCGGTGCTCACGGCCCACGAGGCCGGCCACTTCATCGCGGCCAGGCTCCACGGCATCCCCGCCACGCTCCCGTTCTTCATCCCGATGCCGATCCTGCTCACCGGCACGCTCGGCGCCGTGATCGGGATGGACGGCTCGCGGGCCGACCGGCGGCAGCTGTTCGACATCGCGGTGGCCGGGCCGCTGGCGGGCCTCGTGGTGGCGGTGCCGCTCCTGGCCCTCGGGCTTTTGTCCGGCACGGCCGACGGCGGCAATCCGTTCGCGCTGGCGCCGTTCGCGACCTGGCTGCAGGGGCTCGTGCGGCCCGATCTGGCGCCCGGCACCACCGTGTCGCCCAACGCGCTCTTCATGGCCGGGTGGATGGGGCTGCTCGTGACCGGCCTCAACATGATCCCCGTCAGCCAGCTCGACGGCGGCCACATCTGCTACGCCGTCTTCGGCCGCCGGGGAAACTGGGTGGCCCGGGCCGCGCTGATCGCGGCGATCCTGGCGGTGGTGATCAGCGGCCGGCTCAACTGGGTGGCGCTGGTGGTGATCGTGACCTTCCTGGGCGTGGACCACCCGCCGATCCGCGAGGAGCGGGAGCCGCTCGATCCGGTTCGCACGGCCCTGGGTCTGGCGATGTTCGCGATCCCGGTGCTGACCTTCATGCCCGAGCCGCTGATGCTCGACTGAGATGGCCGGAGAACCTCGACTGGCCCGGTGGCGACGGGCATTTCCCGCGGCCGTGGCGCGAGGCCGGTGCGGACGGGTGACCAGCCGCCTATGATGGAGCGTCGTCATCACCCCGCAGGAGGCAGTGCCCGTGAACATTCTCGAGCAGGAGGATCCCGAGGTCTGGTCGGTCATCGCCGCCGAGCAGGTGCGGCAGCAGGACGGCCTCGAGATGATCGCCAGTGAGAACTTCACGAGCCCCGCCGTGATGCAGGCGGTGGGCAGCGTGCTGACCAACAAATACGCCGAGGGCTACCCCGGCCGGCGGTACTACGGCGGCTGCGAGTTCGTCGACAGGGTCGAGGACCTGGCCCGGGAGCGGTTGAAGAGCCTGTTTGGCGCCGAGCACGTCAACGTGCAGCCCCATTCCGGCAGCCAGGCCAACGCCGCGGTCTACCTGGCCGCCATCAAGCCGGGCGACACCGTCTTGGCCTTCGACCTGGCCCACGGCGGCCACCTGACCCACGGCATGAAGCTCAACGCCTCGGGCATTTTCTACAAGTTCGTCCATTACGGGGTACGTCGCGACGACCACCTGCTCGACTTCGACCAGGTGGCCCGGCTCGCCCGCGAGCACAAGCCGCAGTTGATCGTGGCCGGGGCGAGCGCCTATCCCCGCGAGATTCCCCACGGCCGGTTCGCCGAGATCGCCCGCGAGGTCGGGGCGAAGCTGCTGGTCGACATGGCCCACTACGCGGGGCTCGTCGCGGCGGGGCTGCACGACAACCCGGTGCCCGTCGCCGACTTCGTCACGAGCACCACCCACAAGACGCTCCGCGGCCCCCGGGGCGGGATCGCGATGTGCCGCGAGGCCCACGCCAAGGATCTCGACCGCTCGGTGTTCCCCGGGCAGCAGGGCGGCCCCCTGATGCACGTGATCGCCGGCAAGGCGGTGGCCTTCGCCGAGGCGCTCAAGCCCGAGTTCAAGGCCTACGGCCGGCGGGTGATCGACAACGCCCGGACGCTGGCCGCAGCGCTGGCCTCGGGCGGCGTGAAGCTCGTCAGCGGCGGCACCGACAACCACCTGATGCTGGTGGACGTCACGCCCCTGGGCATCGGCGGCAAGCTCGCCGAGGAGACGCTCGACCGCTGCGGGATCACCTGCAACAAGAACATGATCCCCTACGACGAGCGGAAGCCGGTCGATCCCTCGGGCATCCGCCTGGGCACGCCGGCGCTGACCACCCGCGGGATGGGCACCGACGAGATGAGCCGGATCGCCGCCTGGATCCTCCGGGCGCTGAAGAGCCCCGACGACAAGGGTGTGATGGAAGCGATCCGGTCCGAGGTGGCCGAACTCGCCGATCAGTTCCCCGTTCCGGCGACTCGCCTCGAGCAGGCGGTGGCGGGCTGAGCGGCCACGCGGGGCTTGGCGTTGGCCGGCTCACCGAATCGCGACCTTTCCGCGATGGCGGCCGTAGGATGGAGGCCATGATGAGCACCCTGCAACCCGTGCGGCCCGCCACCGTCCGTCTCGGGCTCGTGCAGTCGGCCTGCACGGGCGACCGTGAGGCCAACATCCGTCAGGCGCTGGCCGGGATCGCGACGGCCGCGGGGCAGGGGGCCACGGTCGTCTGCCTCCAGGAACTGTTCGCCGGCGAGTATCCCTGCCAGGCCGAGGACCACGCGAAGTTCGCCGAGGCGGAGATCGTGCCCGGGCCGCTCACCGAGCGGCTCGCCGCGGCGGCCCGGGAGCACGGCGTCGTGCTCGTGGGAAGCGTGTTCGAGCGGCGGAGTCACGGCCTGTTCCACAACACGGCCGTCGTGTTCGACGCCGACGGCTCGACCGCGGGCGTCTACCGCAAGATGCACATCCCCGACGACCCGCACTACTACGAAAAGTTCTACTTCGCGCCGGGTGACACGGGCTTCATGAGCATTCCCACGAGCCGGCTCGCGGTGGGGCCGCTCGTCTGCTGGGACCAGTGGTATCCCGAGGCGGCCCGGCTCACGGCCATGGCGGGGGCCGAGGTGCTCTTCTATCCCACCGCGATCGGCTGGCTCGACGGCGAGGAATCGCTGCACCGTGAGCAGTACGAGTCTTGGGACACGATGCTCCGCAGCCACGCGATCGCCAACGGCGTGTTCGTGGCGGCGGTGAACCGCACCGGCCGCGAGGGGCCGCTCGTGTTCTGGGGCGCGAGCGTGGTCTACGCCCCCAACGGTCAGCGGCTGGCGCTCGCCGCCCACGACACGCCGGCGGTGCTCGTCTGCGACTGCGACCTCGGCCGGATCGAGTGGTCGCGGACTCGCTGGCCCTTCTTCCGCGACCGGCGAATCGACGCCTACGGCGGCCTCGTCGACCGCTGGGGAGGCTGAGATGGTGCCTCCCGACGCGAAGCAGTACCGCCTGCCGGCCGAATGGGAACCGCATGCCGCCACCTGGCTCGCCTGGCCGCACCGGCGTCGCACGTGGCTCGGGCCGTTCGAGCCGATCCCACTGGTGTACGGGGAGTTGGCCCGGCTGATCGCGGCGCACGAGCCGGTGCGGATCATCGGCGCGGAGTCGTTGTTGGCGGAGCCGCGGGAGATGCTCGCGGGCGTGGCGAACGTGGAGTTCGTGCCGATCCCCACCAATGACTCGTGGGTCCGCGACACCGGGCCGGTGTTCCTGCTGCGGCGGGACGCTGCCTCTTCCGCCGCGCCGCCGCGGGCCGCCGTGGCCTGGGACTGGAACGCCTGGGGCGGCAAGTATCCTCCCTGGGACGACGACGCCTCCGTGAGCCGGTCGATCGCGACGCAGCTCGGCCTTACCCCGTTCACGCCGGGCATCGTCCTCGAAGGGGGCGCGATCGAGACCGACGGCGCGGGAACGATCCTCGCGAACGAACGGTGCGTCGTGGACGAACGGCGGAATGCCGGCCTCGACCGCGAGCGGATGGCGGCGGCGCTGCGGCGCTGGCTGTGCGTCGATGAGGTGCTCTGGGTCGGCGGTGACCTGGCCGGCGACGACACCGACGGCCACATCGACCAGCTCGCCCGGTTCGTCGCCCCCGGCCGCGTGCTCGCCGCGCGGCAGTCCGACACGGGCGACCCCAACCACGCGGCGCTCGCCGCCAACCTCGAGCGGCTGGCCACGCTCCGCGACGCGGCGGGCCGGCGGTTGGAGGTGATCCCCCTCGACATCCCGGCCCGGTTCGCCTTCGAGGGCACGCAGCTCCCGGCGAGCCACCTCAACTTCTACCTCGCCAACGGCCTGGTCGCCGTGCCCGTGTTCGGGTCGCCCACCGACGAGCCGGCGTTGCGCTGCCTCGAGCAGTGCTTTCCCGGCCGGCGGGTCGAGCCGGTCGACTGCCGGGCGCTCGTCCGCGGCCGCGGCGCCCTCCACTGCATCACGCGAGACGAGCCGCGTTTTCCCGGCTGATTCCGGGCTTGCCCGGGCCGCGCCGCTTCGCCATCATCCCCGTCCTTCGGCATGCCGCCGGGGAGCGTGGAGGCCGCCGCCATGGAACAGTTCGCGACGATCGTCAAGGGATTCGTCTCGCTCCTGGCCCGTCTGTTGATCGCCATGATCTTCCTGATGAGCGCGGTGGGCAACAAGATCCCGCAGTTCCGGCAGACGGCCGAATACATGGCTTCGGAGGGCGTTCCCAATCCGAAGTTCGCGTTGTTCGGCGCGATCGGCCTGCTCTTGATCGGGGGGCTGTCGGTGATCGCGGGGGCCTGGACGCGGATCGGCGCGGCGTTCCTGTTCGTGTTCCTCGCCGCCGCGACCTTCTACTTTCACGACTTCTGGACCGTCGCCGACGCCGCGATGCGACAGGCGCAGACGATCCAGTTCATGAAGAACCTCGCCATCGCCGGAGGCCTGCTGTCGCTGATGGCGTTCGGCGGCGGGCCCTGGAGCGTCGACGGCTGGATCGAGCTCAAGCAGGAGGAGGCGGCCTCGGCCACGCCCGCCAAGAGCCGTGCCCCGGCGAAGATGCAGCAGGCGGCCTGAGGCGGCTGTCGTGGCCCGCCACGGCTGGTATCATCTCGGGCGTTTCCCTTCCCTCGGGGGTTCGCCGCGATGACTGACGTATGGCGGTCGGTTCCGGTCTGGATCTGGGCGACGTCGGCGGTGTGCGCCGGCCTGGCCTGCGTGGCCGTGGCCCCCCCCGCATCCGCCGTGGAGAAACCCATGCCCGCCGAGGCCGCTTCGCCCGCCGCCGTCCCCACGGTTCGCCCCTTCGGCAAGCTCCCCGATGGCCGCGAGGCGAGCCTCTACACGCTCGAGGTGCCGGGCGGCTGGAAGGCGACGATCACCGACTACGGCGCGATCCTCACGAGCTTCATCGTGCCTCCGGCGGCGGGCGACCCGGCGGGCAAGCCGGTCGACGTGGTGCTCGGCTTCGATTCGCTGGCCGGCTACCTCGCCGGCCATCCCTACTTCGGCGCGATCTGCGGCCGCTGCTCCAACCGGATCGCCGCCGGCCGCTTTGAACTCGCGGGCACGACCCGCACCCTGGCCACCAACAACGGCGCGCATCATCTCCACGGCGGCGTCGAGGGATTCGACAAGAAACTGTGGAAGGCCACTCCCCGAGCCACGGCGAAGGGGCCGGCCGTCGAGTTCGAGCTCGTCTCACCCGATGGCGAAGAGGGCTACCCCGGCCGGCTGGTGGCCAAGGCCGTCTACACGCTGACGCCCGCGGGCGAACTGGTCGTGGAGATGTCGGCGACCAGCGACGCTCCCACGATCGTCAACCTGGTCCACCACTCCTACTGGAACCTCGCCGGACAGGCTGCGGGGACGATCAAGGATCACGAGCTCGCCGTGGAGGCCGACCGCTACCTGCCGGTCGACGACGGCGGGATCCCCACCGGCGCCTGGGCCCCGGTCGAGGGCACGAGCTTCGACTTCCGCCCGGAGCGGAAGCCGTGGGCCCGGTGCGGGGGCGCGATCGAGACCTTGCCGCCGAACGCCCCGCCGGGCACGCCCCGCGGCGTCGATCACGCGTATGTGCTCCGGGGCTGGAAGCCCGACGGCGAACTCCGCAAGGCGGCGGTGCTCCGCGATCCGAAGAGTGGCCGCACGCTCGAGATCCACTCCGACCAGCCGAGCATCCAGGTCTACATGGGAAACTTCCTCGACGGCTCCCTGACGGGGAAGGATGGCGTCGTCTACGGTGCCAACGCCGCGATCTGCCTGGAGACGCAGAAATTTCCCGACTCCATTCACCATGCCGACTGGCCGAGCGTGCGGCTCGAGCCCGGCCAGACGTACCGGCACGTGATGGTGCACCGGTTCACCAGGTAGCACCGGGTAGCACCGGCCGCGGCGTCAGCGGCGGGTTCGCTTCACGCCCAAGGCGGCAAACAAGCCGGGGTGGCTCTGGGGCTGCGGTTGCGCCGCGGCGTCGGCGAACCCCAGCATCCGGATGACGTCGGCCGTTCGGCGACGGGCCGGCATCTCGCCGAAGGTCAGGGCCAGTTGATAGTCGCCGGTCGAGCCGTCGCGGGCTCCCCATCCGGATCGCGCGTCGTACCGGAAGTTGCGATACCCGGAGACGCCGACGTAGAAGACGCCCGCCTTCTGCGGTCGGATGAAGAGCCGGCTGTCGAGCGAACCGCCGAAGTCGTCGTTGAACTTCCGCTGCACGCCGCGGGCGTCGAACACCCGCAGGAAGCTGTCGAGCGTCGAACCGCCGGGCAGGGTCTGGGCGTCGATGTCGATCACGAGCGTCTGGCCGGCCTCGACCCGAACCTGATACATGTCGACGTCCCGGCTGCCGAAGCGGCTGTCGCCGATGATCCCGGAGAGCCGCACCTCGCCGACGTTGGCCACGATCGGCAACGCGTTCGAGATCAGTTGGCCCACGTCCGGGATCACGGGAGCAGGGGATGGGGGCGGCTCCGGG
>Ga0214921_10004784_pt1 | contig 19630 bp, 16 predicted proteins | sample LL1505_MetaG_FD_177992 | JGI IMG/M metagenome (GOLD analysis project Ga0214921, IMG submission 177992) | Freshwater microbial communities from Lake Lanier, Atlanta, Georgia, United States - LL-1505 | ecosystem: Environmental > Aquatic > Freshwater > Lake | place: USA: Georgia | collected... | reverse complement strand
GCGTCCAAGTATTTATAAATACGATTATAAAGGGTATGAATGATATTCAATCCATACAAGATAAACAATTCGCAGGAATATATGAAAGCATTGATGGAAAACCACATACAGAAAAAAGACAAGAATATTGGTGTTATTGTGTTCAAATTGATTTATTAGTACGATTTATGGATATTTTAAAGCCTTATCCTGACGTAATTGATAATAAGTGTTGCGACGTATTATTTGGTGAATATCTAAGACGTTTAAGTCCTAATTTATTATATGCGATAATAGACCTTAAATTATATAATTATCGGATTGATGATAATAGCGATAGTATCACCGGCGAGATTAAACAAACAAGTCATGTTGTTAGAAAACCGATGAATGTTACAGCGGAAAATATGGAAGAATGTGCAAAAGATTTAGATAAATATTTAGATAGTAATATTGATATCTATTTACATGATACCTATTTGAGAACAATTGTAGGAATGGATTTTGATAATATTTTGAAACATGAATTTATGATTGAATATAATGTTTTAAAATTGGTTAAAAAAGAACATATGCAGAAAATATTTGATTTTCATAGTAGATTACGTCAAATCGCAAATTTAGTATTTGATATTAAACTATGATTTTTTTCTAACTGTATATGATATGCGTAAAAATTTAAATAATATATTTATAATATTATTATAAATGAATACATATATTACAAACTATGGAAATGTAACATTATATAATAATGATGATGGTATTGGATACTCATTCCAAAGAGGAATTTATTGGGATGAAGAAACGCTTATAAAATTAAAACAACATATAAACCCAAATCGTAACATTTTAGAAATAGGTGGGCATTGTGGAACAAGTACTTTGGTATATTCAAGTTTCTTAAATAATAATAATAAGGTTTTTGTTTATGAACCCCAAAAATATTTATATAAATTATTGGTTAATAATATAGAGCAGAATAATTTACAAGATAAAATTATACCTCATAATAGTGGAGTATTTTGTTATAATGGGATAGGTAAAATGAATGATACGACTTTAGATATTGAAACTAATAATAATGGAATAGTATTGAATAGATATACTACTGAACAACATATATATTGTAATTTTGGAGGGGTACCTTTAGGAAATGGTGGTGAAGAAATTAATCTTACAACAATAGATGATATGAATATAGAAGACATTGGTTATATTCATTGTGACGCACAAGGTTCTGAAAATTTTATATTTTCAAAAGGAACCAATACTATTAAGAAATGTAGACCTCTTATATTATATGAGAATAAAGAATTGTATGGAAATCATTTTTATGACAATATATGTAAATCATATTCAGAATACAAAGAAGAAAGTATTTTTGATATAAAAATATACTGTATGGATATATTAGGATATTCTAAATATATTGATAAATTCAATAATGGAATAGATACATTACTAATACCCTAATATTATTTTTTTGTTATGACTACTTCTTTGAGAACATTTTTTAATATTTTATCCATAAATTTTTCTTCTTCTTCGTCATTACGACTACCTAAAGCCGCGAGTGATAACTTTATAAATGCGTCGTTTTCTTTCGTATTTATTTTTACACAATCTGGATATTTCGCTTGCCATTTTGGAAATTGATTCAAATTTAATTGTGCTACCTTTTTCACTACTTTTTTGAATTTATTTTTATCTTGGTTCTCTTTCGTCCATACATTATCGTCTTTGATATAAAGTGTTTCTCTTTTGAAATCAGTACAATGCATTGGACGTTTCTCTACTTCCATATCCCTCATTTCGTTTATTATTATACGTGATATTCCTTCTACATATCCTAATCTACCAGTAGCCTCAAAATCTTCTACTTTCAATTCTAAAGAATTTACAAAATCGGTTATATTGATAGCATCTTTACACGTTTCATTTAAGAAAAATTGTAGATTGAATTGTTGGTTATTATTGTTTAAAGTGTTGTTATTCACAATAGACGGTGTTTGTGCCATTGTTACTAATTTATTTTGTAATTCTTTGTTTTGCTCTATGAGAACATTTTGTAATTCCTTACTTTGTTTGAAAAATTCCATAAACATTTCACTTGTTATTGTATTTGATGGTTCTTTTACTGAATTAACATCAAGGATTTTACAGTTATATTTATTTTTATGTTTCCATAAACTGTTATAACTATTAAATTGTTTGCTACAACCATCACAGATATTATTTGGCGACTTTTTTACAGTTTCATTATTTTCATTATTGATTTTATGTTTCAGTGTCAATAAATGTTTATTATAATCGGTCTGTTTACTCGTATAATAATGACATTTTTCACAATTAAAATTAGGAGAGATTTTATTGCGACAATTTATTGATAAAGTCGCTTTTTTATCTCTATTTTGATGTTTCAGTGTCAATAAATGTTTATTATAATCAGTTATTTTGCTCGTTTTATAGTTACAAATTTCACAATTAAAAAATTCTTTATTTTTTTCGATTTTTATATTGACATTCATATAAAATAAGTCAATATAAAAATCTCCTAAATACTCTCCAAATAATTTTTTTTGAAAAATTATGCTAACAAATGTTGAGTTATTTTTTTTGTATTTTGCCCGATGACCGAGTAAATTGAACTTTTTACCAAAACTTTCCTCCAGCTTTTCAAAATTGGACATTTTTAAAATGTCCATTTTCGAAAAGTTAACTACTAGTTTCCCCGAACTTTTTAAGGGGATTTTGTTTTTGTTTTATAAAAGCAAAAGTAAAAAACTATTTGAGAACTTTGCTTTGTTTATCTAATATAATTTCTTTGAGAACATTTTTCGTTATTTTGCTCATAAATTTTTCTTCTTCTTCGTCATCACGACTACCTAAGGCGGCGAGTGATAGTTTTATAAATGCGTCGTTTTCTTTTGTATTCACTTTTACGCAATCTGGATATTTCGCTTGCCATTTTGGAAATTGATTCAAATTTAATTGTGCTACTTTTTTTACTACTTTTTTGAATTTATTTTTATCATTGTCCTCTTTTATCCATACATTATCGTCTTTGATATAAAGTGTTTCTCTTTTGAAATCAGTGCAATGCATTGGACGTTTCTCTACTTCCATATCTTTCATTTCGTTAATTATTATACGAGATATTCCTTCTACATATCCTAATTTTCCTGTTGCTTCAAAATCTTCTACGTTTAATTCTAATGAATTTACAAAATCGGTTATGTTGATAGCATCTTTACACGTTTCATTTAAGAAAAAATGTAAATTAAATTGTTGGTTATTATTATTCATTGTATTGTTATTGTTTATAATACAAGGATTTTGAGCCATTGTTACTAATTTATTTTGTAATTCTTTGTTTTGCTCTATGAGAACATTTTGTAATTCCTTACTTTGTTTGAAAAATTCCATAAACATTTCACTTGTTATTGTATTTGATGGTTCTTTAACTGTATAAGAACATTTTTGCTGATGTTTCCATAACCCACTTCTTGATAAAAACGATTTATTACAATTGCTACATATATGCTGTTGTGTTTCATTTATTCCCTGACTTTTTAGTAAATGTTTTTTACTTTTTTCATGCTTGATAAAATCACTTTTATGTATTGTATTATAATTACAGCATTGACAATGATGTGCGGAGTTTTGTTGAGAATTATTATTTCCATTTATTTCCATCAATCTGGTTTGATGTTTCAGTGTAGAATTATGTTTTAATAAATCTTTATAATATAACGTATTATAATCACATATTTCACAATTAAAATTTTCGCGGATTTTTTTTGGGAATTTTAGGAATTTCTCCATAAAATATGGAAATAGATTTTTCTCTAAATTTCTCCGCTATTTATTTTTAATAAAAAATTATGCTAACAAATGTTGAATTATTTTTTTTGTATTTTGCCCGATGACCGAGTAAAATGAACTTTTTACCAAAACTTTCCTCCAGCTTTTCAAAATTGGACATTTTAAAAATGTCCATTTTCAAAAACCTTCCTCCTACTTTTGTACAACTTTTTCATTAAGACTGAAAATTAGGAAAATGTCAAAATTATAATTTTCAAACCATTATTAATAACAAAAAATTGAATGACTTTTTCTTTTAATTTTCAATGTCAATAAAAGAAAATGAATGAACATAAGAATTCCCGTATTTTAGTATTTGATGTAGAAACCACTGGTTTATTACCAAAAACCGACGCTAGTGGCAATGTACCAACATTAGGACAATATCCATATGTTTTACAATTTAGTTTCCTAGTTTATAATAGAACAATGAAAAAAATAGAAAAAACACACGATTATTATATTGATATACCATCAAATGTTATAATCCCTGAAAAAATAACTGAATTAACTGGTATCAATCGCGAAATATGTAATAAAAAAGGTGTTCCATTTGTGTATGCGATTGAAAAATTCTATAATGAATATATTAATTGTGGTTGTATTATAGCACATAATTATGAATTTGATAAAACAATGATTAAAGTGGAATTACAAAGAAATAAAGTAAAAATTAACGAAGTCGCACCTTATTGTTTGAATGCTTTTAGTTTATTATATGAAGAAGTAAATAAAATTCGTAATTTCTGTACAATGCGTGCTGGAACAAGTATTTGTAACATTGCTGTAAATAGTGAATCAGGCAAACCCTATAATAAATGGCCCAAATTGTCAGAATTATATTTTCATTTATTCAAAGAATTACCAGATGGCTTCCATAATTCAATGGTTGACATATTGGCTTGTTTACGATGTTATTTAAAAATGCATATAAATTATGAAATTACCAAGGAAGAATTCCAAAGTTTATTAGAAAAAATAGAAAAAATAGAAAAAAAATAAAATTACAAAAAATACAAAAACTAAAAATGTGAGCACAAATGCTCATATTTTTTTATTACTACATTATATTTAGGATAAAATAATTATATTTTATATAATAAATGGATATTTGTCCTCAACCCTCTCCAAATGATTTTAATATTCATAATCAAGTGAATAGTGCTATAACTGATGTTTTACAAAAGATGACACGTAGTGGTAGACAATATGGTGGTAAATTACGGAAAACAAGAAAAACTCGCAAATATTATGGAGGTGCTCCAGCACATTGTCATATGATTTGTGCGGCTATCGTCGCTGCTGCTGGTGGAATGACATTAGCAGGTCTTTATTACTTTTATGGAGCAGCGGCAGGAATGCTTGAACGGGCGATGGGACGTGACGCATTATGTCAGACAGGTGTATGGGGATATGGTGAAGATTGGGCTAGACTTGCTGCGGGTCAACAGGGTTGTAAAGCAGCAGCTGAAAATTATTATAAAAATTTAGAAATTTTATATACAAAAGTAAATGCTACATTAGGTGCTGTTACATTAGTTACATTAACCACGCAATATACTAATTTATATAACATAGTTGTTCAAATGACTGGATGTGATGTAGCACAACAAGTTCAAGCAACAGGGTCTAATTGTACACCTGAAGCAACTGGCGGAAATCCACCATTGAATGATAAAGATAAAACCATACAAACAATTCCTCCTACTAAAGAATCATTAAGTTTTTTGGATAAAATAAAATCATTGATAAAAGCAAAAGGTGGAAAAATTGGAAAAAGACGAAGAAAGACTCGAAAAATATATAAATAATATATATACATGGATTATTCAAGATTTAGCAAAACAGATAATATAGTTAATGAATTCACTACTTTGATAAGAAATGATGAAAAATTAGCAATTGGATATATGGATAATTTATTAGGTATATTATTATCAAAAAAAATATATTCAAAAAATCCGAGTATTAAAGATAGTGATAATATGTTGTTTTATGCTATTAGAGAAGGTAAAGAAAAGCTTGTATCAAAAATAGTTAATTCAGGTGTTATTGAACCAAATTTTGTCAATGATAAAGGACAAAACGCGTTATTTTTCGCTACATTTCATAATCAATATAAAATTGCTATAAAATTATTAGATAGTGGATTTTTTGACCCTGAACAAAGAGACAAAGATGGATATGTCGTAATAGAATTTATTGAATTTCATGATAATATTGACACTGAAGAACAAAAAAATGATAAATTAGAATTATTGATAAAATTATTGGATTATTACATTAAAAATAATATTACAAGCAATCAAAATTTTCAGGAAACGATAGACTATATTTGTAGTGAACAGATATTGATATATGAATTAAATAATAAATTAAAAAGAAAGAAATCTATGAATATAAATATAAATAGATTTAAAGAATTTGTTAATTTAGACAACCCAGAATTACTTTGTGCTCAACCAATAAACGCTGAAACCGGAGCTTTTGTAAACGATTTGAATGTGTTTTCAAATTCTGAACCAAATTCAAATTTGTTAAAAGCAAAAAATATAAAAATGCGAACTCCAGCAATAGCCTTACCAGATACAGAAGAATATTTTGATGAGAATGAATATGAACCAGAAGAAGAAACTGAATTTTTATTACCACCACAAAAACGCGTTGGTGGAAAAAATAAATCAAAAAAAATGAAACAACAAAATAAAACAAAAAAACAAAAAAATAAAATCAAAAAGTAAAATAACTAATTTAAGATGAACACATTTCACAAATTTCGTGTTCGTCATTTAATGTATTCGCATTTTCTTTCTTTTCAGGTTCGATAGTAAATTGTTGAGCATGATGGCGTCCTCTACGTCTTAAATAATAAATTCCAGTTTTTAATCCTTTACTCCAAGAATAAAAGTGCATAGATGTAAGCATTGAATAGTTTGGATCTTCTAACCATAAATTTAAACTTTGACTTTGACAAATAAATGCTCCTCTATCTGCTGCCATATCAATTAAATGTCTCATAGGTATTTCCCATACAGTGCGATATTTATCCCGTATTTTTTCTGGTATGGTTTCTATATGTTGAATACTACCATGGTTTGCTATGATATTATTCTTTATTTTTTCATTCCACATATCTAATTTTATTAAATCTTTCATCAAATATTTATTTGCTAATATGAATTCACCTGCTAATGTGCGACGATTATAAATGTTACTGGTTATAGGTTCAATACATTCATTAAATCCAAGAATTTGTGATGTAGAAGCAGTAGGCATTGGTGCTAATAATAATGAATTACGTAATCCAAATTGTTTTATTTTGGTTTTCAAACCATCCCAATCATATCTGGTTTCTTTCTCATTTGGATTAACGCCCCATAAATCAAATTGTAATTCACCATTACTTGCTGGAGAATTTTCAAATGTCTCATATGAACCTTGTATTTGTGCTAATTCACAAGAACGTTCTAAAGCTGCGTGATAAATGGTTTCAAATATACATTTATTTATATATTTAGCTTCATCACTACAAAATGGTATATTCATCATCATAAATACGTCGGCTAATCCTTGAACACCGATACCAATTGGACGATGTTTTAAATTACTATTTTCAGTTTTTGGGGTTGGATAAAAATTAATATCGATAATGCGATTTAAATTAGAAGTTACTACTTTTGATATTTCGTGTAATTTTTCATAATCAAAATATGGTTGTGGAACTGATGCGTCAACAAATGTTGGTAAAGCGATACTAGCTAAATTACATACAGCGGTTTCTGTATTATCAGAGTACTGTAGAATTTCGGTACATTGTGAAGTAATTATTCCGTTAAAAATACCACTATTTTTTTTAGGTTCAGTAAAGCAATAAGTGTCATCTTTTCTACCTTCGTCTATTATTTTTTCAATTTTGATGAATTGATTTGCTGAACGATTTGGAAAATTTAATTCATTTAATACAAGTCTCTTTGGATTAAAACCAAGTTTAATTAATTTAACCAATTCATTAGAAGTTATTAATAAACGAAATAATGGTTTTGTATCAAAATATTTACGACCTCCTTTTCCATCAGGTAAATAACTTTGACTTATACCTCTCATTTGTCTTATTTTAGGATTTATACCACAGGTTTGTAACATATATTTTATATTCATCAAAAAATCTGTATTAATAGAAGAAATTTGTAATTGTTGATTATTTAGGTTATTTGTTATACAACCATCCGCATCACAATATCCAGAAAACCATTCCATTTTATCTTTTATACTATTATTCATTGGAACATAAAATTTTTCTTCAATATCAAGGGGTAGATGTATAACAACTCTATTTTGATTTTCGCTTACAGTTCTATAATTCATGTATTGTAATAATTTTTTTTTTTCATCATATAAATATGTTATTGGTTTTTTTATATATGATAATCCATTACATCTATTTTTATCTTTGCTTTCATAATTATCTAATAAATGAATATTATGTTCTGTTTCAAAATCAATATGTCGTTTACAATAATAATGTCCTTCAATACATTTAAAATTACAACGGATATGTTCTTTATGATTATTTGAATATGTACCGTCTCCACAAAAAAATCCATGAGTATATGGATATAACATTTTTTCATTTCCGTCAATAACCGGATATTCACATTTTATAATTTTATCATTTTCTTTCAAATTTTGTGCTTCTACAATTTCTATTGATTTTTTTGAATAATTATTTTGAATAAAAAATTTATGATATTTAGTACAACTAATTTTACACCCATCGCTTGTGTATACATCAATTAATTCTTGATTTTCACCTGTTTTAAATATTTGTACATTGCTATATTGTTCACCATTCCATACATTTACAAATTGTCCTTCTAAACTTTTTATTTCAATATGTCCTTTATCTGTTAAAATTTTTGTTTCAGGAGCAACACATAAATTTGACGACTTTATGGTGCCAATATTTTTTTGATTTGATTTTTTATTACACGCGTCTTTATATAATAAATAAGGTGTTCCAGTTTCCATTTGTGCGTCTAATACTTGAAACCATAAATCACGCGCTTTCATAGTTTTTCTACCTTTTCCGTTGGCTTCGTATTTTGAATATAATTCGTTGAATTCATCGCCATAAACATCTGATAAACCAGGGCATTCGTCTGGACACATTAATGTCCAATTGCCATCAGTTTTAATTCGTTCCATAAATAAATCAGGTATCCATAATGCGTAAAATAAATCTCTGGCTTTTAATTCTTCATCACCGTGATTTTTGCGCATTTGTAAAAACATTTCAATATCTGCGTGCCAAGGTTCTAAATAAATAGCGAAACTACCATTGCGCCGTCCGCCTCCATTATGAACAATACCTGTTTCCAAAAGATAATTATGTTCTTTTACCATTTGTAGGTCATACAGAATTCCATTGTATGTATTCTTTAAAATGGATTCTATGCTTGTATATACAAATTCTCTCTCATTATCAACATATTCTAATCCATCTGGTAATACTTCTTTACATAATCGTAAATATAAATAATTTACTTGAGATTCCATATGACAATCATATTTTAAATCTTTAAATATACAAGATAATACTTTTATTTTATCTAAGGATAAATTTAACCAACGGCTATGAATTCGTTTTTGATTAGATTCATTATAAAAATCACTATATCTAAAAGGTAATTGTAATGATGGGTTCCATATAATGGAAACATCCATAAGAGTGTTGTTATCAATAAACTTATATTCAACAAGTTTTGAATTCAAATAATTTTTTATAAAATCAGTATCAATATCGTTATTAATATGAATGACATAGTTACCGTTTTCAATAGAACCACAATTCATTATATAAGCATACATGCGACAATCATCTTTTGTAATATTAGAAATATCATTTTCATATGTAGGAATGGAATAAATAATTTTATCGGTTAAAAATAATTCTCCAGCATCTACCCATTGTTTTTCATTATCACGTAATACATATATAGGATGTTGTGGTGTAATTATTAATTTATTCTTATAAACAAATTCTGTTTTAATTTCTAATACTTCTCCTTCATAAGGATGCTCAAGTACATTTTGTATTACTTCAGTTTCACCTTTTAAATTATAAATTTCGGTTTCATTCATAACACAGTGTTGTATTTGTTTAGGACCTTGTGTTGTATAAATAATTGTTTCAGGAAGAATACATTGATCAACGTATTTAGCGGTATTATTAAATACTTTTAGCATTGGAACAATGCCATTAGAAGACCCATTTGTTCCACGAATATGACTACCTGAAGCACGAACATTATGTATATGTAACCCAATACCACCAGCCCATTTGGATATCAACGCACAATCTTTTAATGTATTATAAATTCCTTCAATACTATCATTTTCCATAGCAATTAAATAACAAGAAGATAATTGTGGATGTGGTGTGCCTGCGTTGAATAAAGTAGGTGTAGCATGTGTAAAATATTTTTGAGACATTAATTCATAAGTTTCTTTTACTTTTTCATAACTATCTCCGTGTATACCAATTGCTACACGTAACCACATATGTTGTGGTCGTTCTACAGTAATTTTATTAATTTTCATCAAATATGCTCGTTCTAGTGTTTTAAATCCAAAATAATCAATCAAATAATCTCGCGAATAATCACATAATTTATCGTATTTTTCACTATTATTATTAATTAAAAAGTATAAATCGCGTGAAATCAATGGTGAATGTTTACCGTGTTTATCGCTATATTCGTATAATTGCGACATCACATCACTAAAAGTATTACTGGTGTTTTTATGATGATTTGAAACTATAATTCTTCCTGCTAGCGTATTATAATCTGGATGTATAGACGCCATAGAAGCACATTGTTCCGCACTTAATTCATCTATTTTAGTAGTAGAAATGCCATTATACAATTGGTCAATTACCTTCATAACAAGTGTAGTATAATTAATTTTTATTCCAACTTCCATACCAATCGTTTTTATTCGCTTCAATATTTTATCAAAAGATACAATTTCTTTATTACCATCGCGTTTGGTAACATACATTTCTTCTTCTTGTGATAATAAGTGAGATTTTATAATTGAAGACATATTATAAATATTATTATAATAACGAAAATAACATTTATATTATTTTTTATTTCATTATTTTTATATAAAATAATTTAATGACTTGTTCCATCAAAACGGTTACCTTTTACAAATACCAGTTCATATAAAGTCCATAATTTGTTAAAATGTTCTGGATACATAACATCATCATTTATTAATTCTACATTTTGAGGTGTTTTAAATGTGAAATCAACATCTTTATACGCTTGTTGTAAGCAGCCAATATTCCAACCATTTTCAATAATTAATCTTGACATTTTTATTTCTTTTTCCATTACCGCCTCAAAAAAACCATTTACATAGTTAGTAACTGAAAATAATTCTTTTTCTATTAAAAATTCCAATGTTTCTCTATTCATAGCAAAAATATAGGATTGTAAATGTATATAATTTAAACGGTCTTCTTCGGTAAAATCTTTTTTATAAAAATACTTTAAAATATGCGTTTGTGGAACATTAATAGTTGAGCCAAATAATTTAACCTTATCGTTCAATCCTTGTAAATAAACATCAGTCCACTTTCCTTTATAGTAAGATGGTAAATGAGGTCCACTAACAGATGAATTTACAAAAATAAAATTATCATATTTCTTATATAAATCATCTGTTAAAATTCCTTCTGACCAACCACCGAAATCAAACCCAATATTATCTCGTTTCATTACTTTCACATAATCAAAATCTGGTAAAAAAACTTTTTTATTATTACAAATAACCAAAAAATCTACATTATCATCTTTGAATATACAATTATGATAAAACATTTGAACTCTACTATTGTATTCGTGTAAAACATATGCTACCAGCGTTTTCATTATAATTGTGTATAATTATAATAAAAAATATTTAACTTTTTTCATTATTAATATATTTACAATATATTTACAATATATTTACAATAAGGAATGAAAAGTATTAGTTTCATTTCCTGATAATTTTACCAAACAAATATGATTAGATAAAGGTAAATTTTTAATATGCTTATCATTATTATTCATTGTTTCAACAACAACTTCTGTTTTTATTTTTTTTTTACTAGCACGGTGTTCATACCCTTCAACTCGTTCTTTTAAAATAATATTCCAAACTTCTTTTATTTTTGGTAATGCGCTTTCAAACCATAATCTATTACGTTTAATCAATACGCACGAAAATTCATCTAAATACCAATATAATGTATTGAATAAAACATATTCATCTCTATATAAAAGTTTTGTATCTTTAATCCATTTATCTATTGAATTTTTATCTTTTTCTGTTTCTAAAGGCATGTATTTATAAAAAGGTAAATTTATTGAAGAAGTAATATTATTATTTATAGAAGTAGTTCTTTTAATAAAATAAAGAATAACCCCTTTATAATCGTGTTCAGTATCTTGGTAAAATTTTTCTTCATTTTCATATTCTTTAATTCGCGTTTCAACAAAGTCACATTCATCTAAATCACAGGTTTCCATTTGAATTTGTGTTTGTATCCAATATTCTTCTTTTGGAGTTCCTGTAATTTCACGATTATAAATATTCTTTATTTCTAGCATACGGCCAAATAATAATTTATTTGTTGGGTCACAATTAATTCCGTCAGGGGAAGCGCCAATAAAATTGTATTTTTCGTGAGGAATACAACCAAATTCATCTATTTTGGTTTTATACATATCTTCATATATCATAATAGTAACAGGTTCATATTTAACACCCCAATGTAATGAACTATTAGTATTTGCGTTCATATAATCTAATTTATTCTCATCCATTGGTTTACATTTTTCATATATAAAACTATTATATTGTGCTTCCGAATTGAATATTTTCCAAATATTACTTGCGGTTAGTAGATTATTTCTAGCATTATTCCATTCTACTGATTTTTGTTTTGCTTGTGGAATTTCCTTTAATTTTGTTATTTTATTTATTAACGTTTCAATATTTTGTTCAACATCATTATCGTTTACCGAATTTAACATAGAACGTAAAGGAACATCGCAAATATCAAAATATATTTCGGATAATTGTTGTACTATTTCCTCTATTTCATCGTAATCATCTTCACTACAAATACCACAGTCTAACCAATAATCAAAATATAATAGAGAAATTTCTTCCACAAATTTTTTATAAAAATTAGGCGAAGACATTTTGAGAATTTGATTTATCATATATTCTTCCATTGTTTCATAAATATCTTCTTCTATAATTGATAAATCATTGAATGACAATTCTGAAGTATTTAATTGGTTTTTTTCAATTGATACTAAGCTACTAGTAACCGATGTATTATCACTTATTGTTTCGTTTATATATTCTTCATCCATTTTCTATTATAATAATATAATTTACTTTTATATTATTATCTATATCAATTTTCTGGATAAAACAATTGAATGTAAATTTTATGTAGTTATAATATAATGAAAGAAATAGATAGTGAATATTTGGTAAAAGGTAATTACTATTATATACAAGATAATACTAGTAAATATATAGGAAGTTTTTCTAATATATTTCATTATAATTATTTTTCTATTGCTGTATTTGATAACGTTAGTAATTTAATTACAAAAAATTATCCAAATATAACAAAGAGTTTCTTACTAACTGATTATTATTTTCATTATACATATTTCTTTATCCCGCAAAAAGAAGAATTTTTATTGAAACAATTACTGCGACAAAAAATTAAGGATGTTTATTGTATTTCTTCAATTATAGAAAACTTGTATTGTCAAAATAAATGAATTTTATAAAGAACAATCATATTCTACCATTTCTTTGACTAAATCATCAAAAGAATAATGTAATTTCCATCCCAATTCGGTTCTGGCTTTTGTGCTATCTCCTAATAATTCATCTACTTCTGCTGGTCTAAAATATTTTTCAGAAATAAAAATTAATTCTCTACCTGTGTTTTCATCGTAACCAATTTCATTAACACCTTCTCCTTTCCATTTTATGTTGAACCCTTTTAAACCAAATGTTTTTTCTACAAATTCTCTAACACTATGATATTCATTTGTAGATAAGACATAATCATCCGGTTTATCATTTTGTAATATTAACCACATACCATATACATAATCTTTAGCATGTCCCCAATCGCGCAATGAATCTATATTTCCTAATACTAACTTATCTTGTTTTCCTTTGATAATATTACCTAACGCCATTGTTATTTTACGAGTAACAAAATTATGCCCTCTTCTTGGACTTTCATGATTGAATAAAATTCCAGAGCAAGCATACATACCATATGATTCACGATAATTTTTTGTAATCCAAAATCCATATAATTTTGCTACTCCATATGGAGAACGAGGATAAAAAGGTGTTTTTTCAGTTTGTGGGACTTCAACTACTTTTCCATATAATTCAGATGTAGAAGCTTGATAAAATCTTATTTTGTCGTTTGGTATACCACAATTTCGTATTGCTTCTAATATTCTTAATGTTCCTAACCCGTCTACATTTCCTGTGTATTCAGGCATTTCAAATGAAACTTTCACATGGCTCATTGCTGCCAAATTATATACTTCTAATACATCTAGGTTTTCCGAATATTTTTTTCTAATTTCATTAAATATATTCATTAAATTGATACCGTCTGTTAAGTCACCATAACGCAAATGTAATTTTTCAAATAAATGATCAATTCTTGTAGTATTGATAAGAGAACTTCGGCGTATTATTCCCCAAACATCATAGTTTTTCTCCAATAATAGTTCGGATAAATAAGAACCATCTTGTCCAGTAATTCCAGTAATCAATGCGACTTTTACCATTGTATTTTATATATTATAATAATTGTTTTATATAGATACATTTATATTATTTTTTCATTATTTAGTATCTTCCACTAAATCATTATTCAATAATGTCCGTTTAGGTGTTAACGATTTCAATGTTGAAACGCGTTTAGCATCTAATATTTTCAATGTAAAATTACGGTTGGAAACATTAAAAAACAAAGCAGGAATACTAATTATTTCCCGTTTTTCTTTATCATAAGTAACATCCTTTGTTTTTTGTAATTTGTTTTTTTCAAGACAATCAATAAAAAAGGCTTTTAAAGATTTAATATCTTTCACCGGTAAATTATTTTCTTTACCATATTTTTCAGCAAATATATGTAATTTTTGTATTTTTATTGTTTTATCTAATTTATTCCAAGCTTCACTTTTATTATGTAATTTCTCTTTTTCTAATAAAGAATCGATGATATTATAATTCATAGCATTTGTTTCATTTGAACCAGGGAAGATATTGATAATATTTTTATATTTATTAATTTTCACATCATTATCTTCATTATTATTTTCAATTGGTGCTTCATTTGAATTATTATTTTGCTTAAACATTTATATTAATAATTGTCTTTAATATATTATATATATTAAATAATGTTTATCTTGTTTTTTAAATATAATAAATTTGTTCAATTCATATTTATTATATATACCATAGTTATAATGGAAGAAAGCCAAAGTAAAAAATTAATAGTTTCATTTGAACATAAAACCAAAGAAAAAAAAGAAAAAACAGTGAAAACACAGAAAGAAAAACAAAAACGACAAGTAACAACAACACCTCAATGGACATTTAATGAAAATGATTTGGAATATGAAAACCAAATGAAATTAATAAAAGAAATACAAGAAAATAAAATAGTAAACAGAGAACCTTGTAATTTTATTGTAAGACAAATTAATAATAAAATATATGGTTATCGCACACAAGATATAGATAAAAATTTATTATGCGAAGAAAAATTAATAGATTTACAAAATGTTCTCAATTTAATGATAAAATGTGACAACAAATGTTTTTATTGTAAAGAAAATGTCAATGTTCTCTATGAATATGTTAGAGAACCCAAACAATGGACGTTGGAACGGTTGGATAATAATTTTGGTCATAATAATGATAATGTAGTAATTGCTTGTTTATCGTGTAATTTACGACGAAAAACGATGCATTATGAACGATTTGTTTTTACAAAGCAATTAAATATTATCAAAAAATAAGTTTTCTATGAATAAAAATATATAAATATTAGGTATTTAAACTATATAATAACAAGGTTCTCAATATGTCTTTAAAAATTCATGAAAATATATATCAAAAATTAGATTATTTTTATGAACAACAAAAAGTACCTCATATTATTTTTCATGGTTCATCTGGTTGTGGTAAGAGAACAATAGTAGATAATTTTTTAAAGAAAATATATCAAAATGATAGTAAAAAAATGAAAACAAATATTATGTTTGTCAATTGTGCTCATGGAAAAGGCGGTATAAAATTTATAAGAGATGATTTGAAATTTTTTGCGAAAACAAATATTCATTCTAATTCAGGTGTTCTCTTTAAAACAATTGTATTATTAAATGCGGATAAATTAACCATAGATGCTCAAAGCGCATTGAGGCGCTGTATAGAGTTATTCAGTTCTAATACAAGATTTTTTATAATAGTTGAGAACAAACATAAATTATTAAATCCTATATTATCGCGATTTTGCGAAATCTATGTTCCAGAATATATAGAAAATGGTAAAGTAATCAATTTACACCAAAAGAAAATGAATAGTAATTTAATTTATAACAATAAAATACAAGAAAATCAGGAATGGATAAATAATAAAATAAATTCTACTATTATTAGCAACAATGATAATAACATTCATAACAAATTACTTGAATTATCTGTTGAATTTTATGAAAATGGATTATCGTGTCTGGATTTAATAAAATGGATTGAAAATAATGAAAAAATTACTGGTAAAGATAAAACGGACTTATTAATGACGTTTGATAAAATAAAATCAGAATATCGTTGTGAAAAATTATTATTATTATATTTATTTGATTCGTTAAAAAATGTATTAAAAAATAGCGGATAAATAATATAATGGACGATTTTGTAATTTCAAATCTACACGAATCAAGAAATGAATGGTCAGCAAGATTAGTCAGTATTTTTACACCATTAGTTATAGAAGGTATACGCTCTATATTTAATGAATCTTGGAAATTATGTTTAGATAATGATGAAGCAAATAAATATTTGATGACTTTTCAAAATTTATTAGCAAGAATACCGAAATGGAATTCTGTAATTATTGAAGAAGAACGTAAACGAATAATAGAAAGAAGTGGTTGTAATTATTTAGAAGATTTAATATCTTGTGTTCACATCATACAGTTAAAAGTTCTCACATGTATTCGCGTAGGTAATAAACAAAAAAAGATTGATATTTCTATACCGAAGTTAGACCATTTTATTCATAAAGTCTATATTAATGCTGCTAGAAAGATATATATGAATGTATATTTATTTGAAAAAAATATTTCACCATTACAAACACAGAAAAATAATCGTGAATTAGAAACGATTATTGAACAATGTATATTGAATGCTATTCGTGAAAGTATACCAACTGAAGCTATTATTCGTGCTTATATGGATGAGACTACAGAACAAGAAGAAGAAGTTATTATTGAAAAAATAGAAGAACCTCATGATGATGTTAAAAGTAATATGACTGAAGACGCTAAAAATAATGAAGGTGATGAAAAACGTGAAGATGTAATTAGAAAAGAAGAAGATATTCCATCTGTTGTACCATCTATACAAAATATTAATAACGATGAAGTTGTAACGCGTTTGACATTTAATGATATTGATAGAGTTATGGATGAAGATAATAAAATTCAATCTATTACCGCACCAAAAACCATAGAAAGATTAGAAGAAATAAGCACTTCAAGAGCTTTACAACGAAAATTAGAGGAAGAAGAATCCGATGACGACGACGATGACCGAATAAGAATACATACAGACACAATTGATTTATCTGGTTTTGATGTATTAGATAATGATAAGAATAATTATATTTCACACGATATCATGTTAGATGATATAGAAGAATTAGTATAATTCGTTGTAATATTTATAATAATATTTAATTATTTAGTATACAATTATGGAAAAAGTATTTTTAATTTCTATATTAATAACCTTTTTATTTTGTTTGTTTAAATTTATTGAAATGAAATATTTAGATAAAGATTTTAAACCATTAAAGATATTTGTCCGAGATTCTATTTATGTACTTATATCTTCGTTTGTAGCAACTTTCTTTTATTATCAAATGGATGGTAAAATAACTGATTTTTTGAATGTATTAACCGATACAAAAACATTAAACACTGGAACTACAGAGATATTTACAGATGAACCTGGTTTTTAGAAATAAAAAATGCGAATCTTAACTGGAATAAATTTACTACAAAAAATTAATTACAATTATTTACATTTGTAATTAATAGATTTAGATTATTAATTTTTTAGAATTAATATTATTTTTATATAATATAGAATGTTTACGACTTGGCAAAATACTAATGCGAAAGTTCCTACAGTAAATATTACTCAAGACACTAACGTTAAACCTATTGTAAATGTCACGAATATTACTAAATCAATTTTTGTAAGCTCAGTCGCAAGTATATTTACCACTGATCTTCAAGTTCGTTCTAACTTTTATGTTTTAGCTGACACATCATTAAACAATAGATTATTTTTATTAGGAGATGCCAGTTTTTCTGGTGCGTTTTATGTAGCAAAAGATGCAAGTATAAATTCAAGATTATTTGTACAAAATGACGCTGCGATGAATGCCAATTTATACATCAATGCTGGCACTATATTGAATGGGGATGTTTCTATGAATTCGCGTTTATATGTAAGAGGAAATACATTATTAGGAGCATCTTTAATTGTTTCTGGTGATGTTTCTTTAAATGGTAATATAAATCTTGGTAGGGATATTTCATTGAATGGTAATTTAATTGTTCGCAATAGATCCACACAAAATGGTGATGTTTCTATGAATTCTAAATTATTCGTAGGAGGTGATGTTTCTATGGGGTCTAAATTATATGTAGTTGGTGATGTTTCTGTTAATTCAAAATTATTTGTTGGGGGCGATACATCTATGAATGGTAATACTAATATATCAGGTAAATCAACACAAAATGGTGATGTTTCTATGAATAATAAACTATTTGTTGGAAGAGATGTTTCTATGAATTCAAAATTGTTCGTTGTAGGTGATGTATCTATGAATAATAAATTATTTGTTGGTGCTGACGCATCGTTTATTGGCAGTTTATATATAAATGCTAAATCAACACAAAATGGTGATGTTTCTATGAATAATCGTTTGTTTGTAAACGGTGATGTATCATTAAATTCTAATTTAACTATTGTTAAAGATACAACAATCAGTTCTCGTTTATTTGTTACAGGTGCTTCTAATTTAACAGGGAATGTAACAATAACTGGTAGAACTATTAATTTAAGTGATGTATCTATGAATAGTAATATATCAATTGGAGGTAGAGCAAATATAATTACAGGATTGAATGTTGTAGGAAATACTACTTTAAATCTATTAACTTTATTAAGTGATGCTTCTTTTAATAATAGATTATATTTAGGTGGTAAATCAATATTAGAAGGCGATGTATCATTGAATTCTCGTATTTATGTAGGAAGTAATGGTATATTTAATGGCAGTATATTATTACAAGGTGATGCTAGTGTGAATTCATCTTTATCTGTCGGTGGAAATGGAAGAATTAATGGTAATATGGTT
>Ga0214921_10004783_pt1 | contig 19635 bp, 22 predicted proteins | sample LL1505_MetaG_FD_177992 | JGI IMG/M metagenome (GOLD analysis project Ga0214921, IMG submission 177992) | Freshwater microbial communities from Lake Lanier, Atlanta, Georgia, United States - LL-1505 | ecosystem: Environmental > Aquatic > Freshwater > Lake | place: USA: Georgia | collected... | reverse complement strand
CAATTTTAGCTACATTAGACTTCATCCAATCAGTCAAACTCTTATCCGATATGACCTTAGCATCAAATGGTATTGTGCCAATGGCAAATAAAATATCGCCCGCCTTAGAGGCTGCCATTGTCATGGTAAGTTCGTTTTTTTCAAAAAGAAACGTTTGTTGCTCAAAGTGATGTTTTGCAGGGAATAAAGCTAAAAACTGTTGCTCATCCAACTTGACTTCACGCCAATTAAACGTGGCAGTACAAGATGCGAGTACAAGTATCAACATCACTGATAAAGTGACGATTATTTTTTTCATGAATCCTAAATTAAACAATTCCAGCTAAATGCGCTTGTTGATCTGCGTGATAACTTGATCTGACCATCGCACCAACTGCTGCATGGGTAAAGCCCATCTCAACAGCACGCTTTTCAAACATGCTAAATACATCTGGATGAACATACCGCCTAACTGGTAAATGATGATTTGAGGGTGCTAAATATTGGCCAATCGTGAGCATATCAATATCGTGTTCACGCATATCCTGCATCACCTGAAGGATTTCGTCATCGGTTTCACCTAATCCAACCATGAGTCCACTTTTAGTCGGTATTCCAGGGTACTTTTCTTTAAAGTCTTTCAGCAACTTCAAAGAGTGTAAATAATCTGCGCCTGGTCTTGCTTCTTTATATAAGCGGGGTACAGTCTCTAAGTTGTGGTTCATCACATCTGGTAAACCTCGACCATCATTAGTGCCAAACACTTCTAAAGCAAATTCAAGGCGGCCCCTAAAATCCGGCACTAAAACTTCTACTTTGGTCGATGGCGAAAGCTCTTTAGTTTGTTCTATACACTGCACAAAATGCATGGCACCACCATCACGTAAATCATCTCGATCCACACTGGTTATCACGACATAATTAAGCTTTAACGCTGCGATTGTTTTGGCAAGATTGGATGGTTCATTGACATCCAGCGGATCTGGTCTTCCATGCCCCACATCACAAAACGGACAACGGCGCGTACATTTCTCGCCCATAATCATAAAAGTAGCAGTACCCTTGCCAAAACACTCACCAATATTGGGGCAACTAGCCTCCTCACAGACAGTCACTAATTGATTCTCTCTTAGGATTTTTTTAATCTCACCAAACCGTGAATTACCAGAGCTTGCTCGAACCCTAATCCAATCTGGCTTTTTTAATACTTCTTCGATTGGAACTATTTTGATGGGAATGCGCGAAGTTTTTTCCGCAGATTTTTGTTTCTTTGTTGGGTCGTAAGTTGAAGTAGCTACTTTTTTATCGTTCATACGTCTATTCTATTGGAAATTAAGTGAACTCAGTTGCTGTTGTAATTCACTCACTAGGGTCTTTGAAACTTCAACAAGCTCTTTTTCTACTCCCAAACTTTTCATGTCAATCGTCTCAAGATCGGGATAGCCGCAAGGATTAATCATCAAAAAAGGGGCTAAATCCATATTTACATTAAGTGCTAGTCCATGATAGGAGCAATGGCGAGTCACTTTTAAGCCCAAAGCTGCAATTTTTGCCCCCGCATGTGGTGATTGACTTGTCGAACTCAGGTATATCCCTGGAGCCCCGGCTTGCCTTTCGGTAGCAATTTGATAATGTTCGAGAGTATTGATAATGGCTTGCTCCATCCGAAAAACTAACTCTTTCACATATATTCCTAATCTTTTTAAATCCAAAAGCAAATAAACGATGATTTGTCCAGGTCCGTGGTAGGTAATTTGTCCGCCACGATCCACTTGTACAAGATCAATCTTGGTATTGTGATCTAGTAAATGATTCAAATCACCGGCCAGTCCCAATGTATAAACTGGAGGATGCTCTAAGACCCAAATTTGGTCTGGTGTATCTTGATCTCGATGAAGCGTGAACTCCTTCATCGCGTCATACGTATGTTGATACTCCTGCAGACCTAAATAAAGTATTTCTACAGGTGATTTCATTACAAGACGACACTCACTAATGGATGTGTAGAGAGTGTGCGGTAAATCTCATCAAGATGCTCTCGACTGGTTGTATGAATAATGACCGTTAAACCAATATATTTATTTTCTTTCGAGCTTCGCTCTTCCATCTTAGTAAGATCAAAATTCGTATCAAATTGTTGGCAGATATGAATCACCGCAGGTTTAAAGTCTGGACTATTTTTACCCATTACCTTGATTGGAAAGTCACAAGGATATTCGATTAAGGACTCAGAAGGATTATTTTGCATTCCACAGACCGATCACAGTATCGCGAATCAAATGTAACTTACGATGAAAAAAGTGATCTGCACCAGGAATCACATGTACAACCACTTCCTGCTCTTTTAACCAATCAAAAACTGCTTGCAGCGGAATGGTTTCATCAACTTCGCCGTGTATCACAATTGCATTCTTAGGAATATCAGGCATATCCCATTTGCCAGCAGCGCTACCGATTAAAACTAATCTTTCAGGCGCTCTGTCTTTATTTGTTAAACGTTGTGTCAGGTTACTGTTCACAAAGCTTCCAAAAGAAAATCCTGCTAGAACCACCGGAAGATTTTCTACTTCCGTAGTCCACCCATGTATTGAGGTAGTGATAAGTTCTTTCCATGAACTAGGGTTTTGCATCCATTCCAGAATTTGCTCTAAATCATCAATTTCACCTACGCCATCATCAAATACTCCTTGCGATTGACCAACCCCGCGAAAATTCGGGCGCACACTGACATATCCCAATAGATTAAAGGTTTTAGCTAAAGTTTGTGCAACCTTATTGTCCATAGACCCGCCTAAGAGTGGGTGGGGATGTCCAATTAGGGCTAAACCTCTTGGCTTAAACTCTGGATTATTTTGTAGCTCTTCGGGAAGATCAATGCTAACCTCTGAGACCCCAACTCCAATGTGTATCAAATGATGCATTGTTCTATTATTCATTGATCATCAGCCTTTCGACCGGAACACCTTCAATAAAATGGCTTTGAATAATCTCATCAATATCATGTTCATCCACAAATTGATACCAAACTCCTTGAGGATATACAACCATCACAGGTCCGAATTCGCAGCGATCTAAACAGCCTGCTCGATTGACTCGCACTTGATGCTTGCCGTTGAGGTTTAATGCTTTACATTTATTTTTTGCATAATCAAATAATTTTGATGCATCATGTTGATCGCATGAGGCATTTCCATTCGTCCGCAAATTGAGACAAAAAAAGGCGTGGTGCTTGTAATATTCCATAAAAAAATTATATCCTTTGTAGTTTTAGCTAATATTTATTTAAGATTTGAATTTCTACTTTTCAACAACAACATCATTGCTAAAAAAGGCCATACGATAGAAATCCATGAAAATAAACCATTAATATGAGTCATCTTACCTTGTGGCAGTTGTTCTAATAAGCTATAAAAATATGGGTTATGTGGCAAAATATTGACTAAAACAATGAGCCCTAATATGGACGTCATGCCGAATAACCATATACTCTTTCGCGATAAAAAATGGGCAAAGAAAGTCAATATCAAACCAATTGCCAAACCCACAAGCACTGAGATACTCCACCATTTTGAAGCTCCAGTTTGACCAAATTGAAATTGTGAAATTAGCAGTTTTAAAAGCACCATGAAAAATAATAAGCCGCTAATTAACTTTAGTGGTGAGGCATTTTTGCGAATGCCAAACAGAAAAACCGTCCCAATACTCAATGTAGCTAAAGAGGTAATTAAAATTTCTTGTGAAGCGTTGTTTAACGGAAAGCTCCAAAATGGGGATATACGTGTTATTTGAAGACCAAAGTCCCCCATACCAAGCCAAGCATTTTGAGGATAAATCTGTGCTAATGGGCATAAAAGCAGTAACAAAAAAAATCCTTGATGTTCGCCAAAAATTGACTCACGAATCCGCGCTGCTTTATTACCTGATAACCATTGTGGGCTAAATGGCAAGGCAAAGAGAGCTCCAATTAAAACTCCTAATGTATTTGAATACCAATCAATAGAGCTTGGGATTCTTGTCGGCAAATAGGTTTGTAAGCTTTCTAATAAACCTGAAACTAATATACCTAAGAAGAGGGTACATATAAACGCAGACCATTTTAATAATCTAGGATACAAGGAAAAAACCATCAGAAAGCCAAATGGTAAATAGCCCACAATATTTGTTATTACATCAAATAAAGGAATAAATCGTGGCGTTGGGGCTACTAGCCAAGACCAGGGCAATACACGACTATCTAATAAAAAATTAAAAGGGGTAAGGCTTGTATAAATGACTAAGCAAAGATACAAAATAAATAAGAGCTGAGCCAAATAAAATGGCTTAGCTCTCTTTGATTTGTCACTTGAATGAACCAATTTTTCCCTAGGCAATCGATTTGTTTCTACAATAGCATGTATGACTATCAATTGGCATTATGAAACAGTATCCACAACTGAATCTACCAATTCAGATTTATTGAATCGTTGGCATCATCATACCTTAATTGAGCCTACTTCTTATATGGCTCTTGAACAAACTTCAGGTCGAGGAAGAAGAGGAAATCAATGGATTTCCCAAAAGAATCAATCTCTCACTTTCTCTCTAGCCTATCCATTTGCATACCATTTAAACATGATGCAGCTGCAAGGTCTATCTCTTGCCTGTGGGCTTAGTACTGTTCAATGTTTATGCCAATTTTTGCAACTGTCTAAATTAACGGCGCAGTCATTAGGCCTAGGACTAAAATGGCCAAATGATCTCTTAATTGGGAATAGAAAATTTGGTGGTATTTTGGTCGAAGGTGGTCAAAAATCAATTCAGGATCCGATTTGGATGGTGATTGGCATTGGTCTTAATCTGGATTTGCCTAATCAAACAACCAATCATTTAATGACTGCAAATTTAACAGAGCTTAATGTGAATCATCTCTCGCTAGATATGGATACTCTGTGGAAAGATCTCACCATGAGTTTAGGTCATAGGCTTGATATGTTCTCTGAAAGTGGTTTTGGGGGGTTTAAAGATGCCTGGAATGAATGGGATCTCTGGCACAATCAAAACGTTGTCCTTCATCAAGAATTTACCAAAATACATCATGGAAAAAACCTTGGCGTTAATGAAAAAGGCTATTTATTATTAGAGACTCCTTTAGGTATTAAAGAAATTTCAAGTGGTGATTTATCACTAAGCAAAGATAATTGATGAACCGAAAACTACTTTTAGTCGATATTGGTAATACTAGAGCAAAATGGTGTGTGTCTGACCCTGCCAAGGACGGGGATTTCGATTTTTCTTATGGAGCACTACCCCATACCGAATCCCCTTTTTCACATCAGGGTACGAATCAACTGCAATCATTGATTCAACTAAAAGAATCTATCTCCCATATTATTTTATGTAGTGTAGCCAGTGCTTCGATTGATAGTTTATGGCATCAATGGTTTGCCCAACAATTGCCAAACTCTGCAATTTCTGTATTTGATTCAAGTTTAAATTTTGTTCACATACAAAACCTCTATCAAATACCTAGTGATTTAGGTAATGATCGTTGGGCTGCAATTATTGGCGGCTATCACTTTGCCCATAATGGTAATTTCCTAATCGTCAATAGTGGCACTGCTACAACCATCGATTATGTCAATCGTGATCTGGAATTTAATGGTGGCTGGATTCTGCCTGGGGTCAACATGATGTTACAGTCTTTAGGCTCTAAAACAGCGTTGTTGCCAAATCTTTCTCAACACCCACAATATGAGGTCAATGAAAACATATTTGGAAACTCGACCGAATCTGCAATTTTACAAGGCGTGTTACACACTCAATTAGGATCTATTCAGCTTGCATTACATCATCACCCTGAAATTCGTCATTTGATTATTTCTGGTGGAAATGGTGCTTTAATCCACAAAAATCTGGATTTGAATGCTTTTCCTTCGTGTTCAGTAACTTTAGATCCATGTGTCATTTTTCGGGGACTTCATCTTTGGTACCTGCACACGATAAAATAAGTTAATGCGCTTCTTACATATTTCTCTTTGGCTTTTGATCGCTTTTAATTTTTGTGCTGCAAGTACTATTCTTTATATTCCATACTCGTTTACTCACTGGGTAGAAGCTATCGCGACTAACCATATTAGCTCTGAGGACTCTATTTTAGAAAAGGATTTGAGGCTCTACATCGAAAGGATTGAGGTCAATGGCCCAATCGCTGGTGAAGCTGAGCTTGTTAAAAAACAACCCTAAGTTCTTATTTTTTGTAATAACGCGGTAGTTGATCTACTAAATAAAAAAGGAATTGCAAAAGCTTGACCGCCCCAGGTTTTGATCAATGCGGTTTCGGATAAAGTATCGATTTCATAGTCTCCACCTTTTACATAAATATCTGGTCGAATACAAGTCATTAAGTCAACAGGTGTTTTTTCTTTAAAACAGACGACTAGGTCAACACATTCAAGAGATGCTAAGAGTGCCATTCGATCACTTTCATTATTAATTGGACGGTCTTCGCCTTTGCCCAACATCTTTACTGACTCATCCGCATTGACACCCACTATTAAGCTTTTCCCTAGAGATTTTGCTTGAGCTAAATATGTCACATGACCACGATGCAAAATATCAAACACTCCATTAGTAAAAACAGCAGGCTTTTCAAGATCTTGTAAGCTTTTGAGAAGAGCTTCCCTAGTAAAATCTAGGTGCAGAATTTTTTTCTCAAAACTTGGTAAAGGTAAATGGCTCATATCCATGGGTATATTCTATGATGATTTCTGAAAGAGTTTTCATTTTCGCTTAGACTCTCTCAAGAATCACTTCAAACTAATGCTTAAAATTAGGATTTATATGAATTTCAAGAAATTGTTAATTGCCGTTCTTTTTACTGGATGGAGTCTAGTGGTTTTTGCACAAGCTGCTGATAAAAACGCAACTGAGGGAGGTAATTGTCCAGCAACTCTTGATTTTAAATTTCCTAGGCTTCAAGATGAAAAAATGCAAGACCTTTGTCAATATAAGGGTAAAGTTGTTTTGGTTGTAAACACAGCAAGTTATTGTGGCTTCACCTCTCAATATGAGGGGTTGGAGAGTATTTATTCAAAGTATGCCTCCAAAGGTCTTGTTGTTATTGGTTTTCCATCGAATGACTTTGGTCAGCAAGAGCCAGGTAGTAATAAAGAAATTGCTGATTTTTGTAAAAATACCTACGATGTGAAGTTTCCCATGATGGCTAAAACCGTCGTAAGTGGTTCGAACGCCAATCCGATGTTTAAATTATTAATAGAAAAAACGAAAACGACACCTAAATGGAATTTCTATAAATACCTGATTGATCGTGAAGGTAACGTAGTTAATGCCTATAGCAGTATGGTCAAGCCAGACAGTAAAACAATCACATCAGAAATAGACAAATTATTAGTTGGAAAAAAGTAATGGCAGATAAGTTTAGGATTGCAATTGTCGGTGCTGGTATCTCTGGTTTGAGTTGTGCATATGCGCTACGAAAACAAACCCTTTTAGATATTACTTTATTTGAAAAAGGCTCCTATATTGGTGGTCATAGTAATACGATTGAATTTACGCCCAAAGGTTTTTCTACGAGTTTTCCGATTGATACAGGATTCTTGGTTTTTAATGATTGGACTTACCCAGGACTCATCGATTTTTTTAAAGAGTTAAATGTTCCTATTGCTAAGTCTGAAATGTCTTTTTCTGTTTCCTTGAAAACCAATCGGAACCAGCGTCTTGAGTGGGCAGGGGATAATTTAAATACTTTATTTGCACAACGTAAGAATATACTTAGTCCCCGTTTTTTACACATGCTAGTGGATATTGTGAGGTTTAATCAAGCCGGGAAAAATATGTGTGCACACCCGGCTAGCATTAAATCTTCTCAACAATTAGAGTCCGTTGAAGATTTCTTAAATCGGAAAAAATTCAGCTCGGCTTTTCGTGACTGGTATTTACTCCCAATGATTGGGGCAATCTGGTCATGTTCATTGTCAGATATGCTGAAATTTCCTATTCAAACATTGATGCAGTTTTGTAATAACCATGGTTTACTCAACATCATCAACCGCCCTCAATGGCGAACGGTTGCAGGTGGCTCTAAGGAATACGTATCACGTGCCATTTCAGCTTTAAAGGAACATCACGTTTGTATTGATCAAGTTAAAGTTGATCAATGTCATCGCCTCAATAATTCAGCGGATGGCCCTATTCAACTGCAATTAAATAATGGTGAAATACGAACATTTGATAAAGTTATTTTTGCCTGTCATTCGGATGAGACATTAGAAATTTTGGCTGATGCTTCAAATGATGAAAAGCAAATTTTGAGTGCCGTTGCTTATAAACGAAATACCGCTTATGTTCACGAAGATCCTCAACTGCTTCCTCAACTGTCTGAAGTTTGGGCCGCTTGGAACTATACCTGTGAACAATCGCCAGGAAATGGAATGGATCAAGCCCCTGCCGTTTGCGTTCACTACTTGATTAATAAGTTACAGCCATTGCCTGACATGAAAGACCTGCCACCCGTGGTGGTTAGTCTTAATCCACAAATTAAACCCGCAGTAGATAAAACCCATACAATTATCGAGTATTCTCATCCGATATTTAATCAAGCTGCAATCCAAGCGCAAGAAAAATTACACACGATTCAGGGTGTCCAACATACCTATTTTTGTGGGGCCTGGACACGCTATGGTTTTCATGAAGATGGCTTTCAATCAGGGAAAAATGTGGCTCAATCTTTGCTTGATTCGCTGAAATTAGTCTAAACATGCTCAATAAGGCCTCCATCCATTTTGGGCAAGTCATCCATCAGCGTTACGCACCCCCTAATGGTTTTAAATACCCTACCTTTTATTTACGTATTCCCATGCGCTCAAGAAGGCTCGATCTTCAATTATTAAAAAATCAAGGTATTGGTGACAACTCCTTTTCTTGGATTTCTTTTTATGATCGAGATTATGGGGATAAAAGTCTTTCGTCTTTAGAGTGGGTCGAGGATTTGCTAAATAAGAACCAATGTAATGAAGTTGATGGTGAAATTTGGCTGCATACCTTTCCTAGAGTATTCGGGTATGTCTTTAATCCTGTTAGCTTTTGGTTTTGTCATGCCTCAAATGGTGATTTAAAAGCAATCATCGCTGAAGTAAATAATACTTTTGGTGAGCGCCATGCCTATTTACTACAATCTCCTTCAACACCTAACATCCATTGGGGTCAAGAACTGACGACGACAAAAATATTTCATGTTTCACCATTTTTTGATGTCATCGGGCATTACCGATTTCGCTTTATGAAACAAAATGGTAATGCTGTGTCTCCAAAATTTGTTAGTCGTATTGATTACTTCCAAGATGATCAGCATACTTTAATGACGAGTGTGAGCGGTTCTGAATTTGAACTCAATTACTCTACTAAAATGAAAGCTATTATCACCTTTCCATTCTTAACTTTATCGGTGATTATGAAGATTCATTGGCAAGCAGTTAAACTATGGGTTAAAGGTGCCAAATTTTATAAAAAACCGAAACCCCCAGAAGTGCCTATTTCTTAATATGTCCACATTTGCTCAAAAATTCATCTTTCAAGCTTTTAAAAAAATCAAAGGCGGCAGTGTCATCATGACATTGCCTGATGGCTCGAAACATCATTTTGGTCAAGATGAAGAGCAACCTCCGATTTATATCCAAGTTAATGATGTGCAAGCGTTTCAGTGGGTTATCTCAAGGGGCGATATTGGTGTTGCTGAATCTTATTTTAAAAATCTTTGGCATACAGATGATTTAGAGCGCTTCTTACATTTAGCTATCCAAAATAGAGCTGCTTTAGATGCATTGATTTATGGGTCTTGGTGGGGTTCATTACTTTCTAAGATTAAACATTTTTTAAACAAAAACACGAAATCTGGCAGTAAGAAAAATATTCAAGCTCACTACGATTTAGGGAATAATTTTTATTCTCTTTGGTTAGATCCGAGCATGATGTACTCAAGTGCCTTATTTTCTGAAGGAAATGATAAAACGCTTGAACAGGCCCAAAAAGATAAATGCGATCGCATCATTAGTATGCTCAACCCTCAAGCTGGTGACCATATTCTAGAAATTGGGTGTGGTTGGGGCGGTTTTATTAAAAGGGCTAACGAGCAAGGACTACATGTTGATGCAATTACGATATCCAATGAACAATATCGCTATGTTCAAGAACAATTAGCTTTCCATGCATCGCCAACGGCAAAAAGTGCCGTCATGTTAAAAGACTATAGAGACTGTCATCAACAATACGATGGTATTGTTTCTATTGAGATGTTTGAGGCTGTTGGTGAAGAATATTGGCAATCGTATTTCAAGACTATCTACCGCTGTCTCAAGCCCGGTAAGAGAGCCGTTATTCAAAGTATTGTGATAGATGAAGATTTGTTTCCTAAATATCGAACTAAGACTGATTTTATTCAACAATATGTATTCCCTGGTGGGATGCTACCCGCGGTCAGTGTGTTTGAACAACACGCCAATGATGTTGGGCTGAGAGTTAAAGATAAATTATTTTTTGGGGATGATTATGCTAATACCCTTCGAACCTGGGCATTATCCTTTAACGAGAAATTAAAAGAAGTAAAGGCTTTGGGTTTCAAAGATGAATTTATCCGTTTATGGAACTTCTATTTATTTTATTGTGCAGCAGGATTTGCTGGGAAGAACCTAGAAGTTGTCCAATTCACTTTAGAAAAACCTCTATATGAGTCTTAATCAACCGATTACTAATTTTGAACACTTAAATGTTTGGATCATAGGCGCTTCGTCAGGTATTGGCAAAGCTTGTGTAAGTTGGTTTGCTAATCAGGGTTCTAATCTAATCCTATCAGCACGCCGTTTAGAAAATTTGGAAGAACTCAAGAGCTCTATACAGCTCAAATCTCAGAGTCAACATATTCACTCAATTGCACTAGATGTCACGAGTACAGAACAAATTGGTCAGGCATTATCTCAAGTCATGTCGATTTGGAACAAGATTGATCTTATTTTGTTTGTATCTGGAATTTATACTCCTGTCAGAGCTGATGATTTTGATATGGAAGTTACTTCGAAAATGATCGATACCAACTTAATGGGGCCGATGCGAGTCGTTTCAGCCGCAATGCCACAATTTTTACAACAGGGCTCAGGCCATATCGCATTAGTTGGAAGTGTTGCTGGATATAGTGGTCTACCCAAATCACTGGTATACGGCCCTACCAAAGCAGCACTTCTTAATTTTGCAGAATCTTTGTACTATGACTTAAAGCCAAGGGGAATTAATGTGCATATTATTTGTCCTGGATTTGTAGAAACTCCTGCAACTGCCATTAATGATTTTCAAATGCCCGCTCTCATCTCGGCAGAACAAGCAGCAAAAGAGATTGGCGAGGGTCTTGAAAGAGGTGATTTTGAAATCCACTTTCCAAAGAAGTTTTCTTATTTTTTAAAGTTCCTAAGAATTTTACCTTACCCTATTTATTTTTGGCTTTTAAAAACATTTGTCAAAATCTAAGGTTTCAAAATGTCTGATCATCTTTTAAACGCAGTTAAAAAATTAAAGTCCCAATACAATCAACTATCGCCAAACAATATAGATGATTTATTAAATTGCTACAGTAGTGATGCTACCTTTAAAGATCCTTTTCAAGAGGTTCAAGGCCATCCAGCCATTAAACATATTTTTCTCAAGATGTACGAGCAACTCCATCAACCCCAATTTATAGTTCGTGAAGAGTTAATCGGAGAAAAGCAAATCGCTTTTTTATGGGATTTTCAGTTTTCCATGAAAAGGTGGAATACTACACCAAAGAGTTTCTCAGGTGTGAGTTGGCTTTATTTTAATGATTCTTTACTAGTCACTAAACACCATGATTACTGGGATCCTGCAGCAGGTATCTATGAACATCTACCGCTAATAGGTCCTGTTATGCGTGGCTTAAAATCCTTAGCATAAATTACTTCTTTTCAGTTCTTGCCTTGCTAACCAAATAATCAAGTGTTTCAATCGCTCGTGCTTTGGTTCCTGCAATCGAGGGGGATGTTTCATATTTTCCCTGAACAAAAATCGTTGGCACACCATTGACGCGATATGCAGAACCTGTTGCATTCGCAGTCTTGGCTTTAGTTTGAACAGAGAAAGATTTATACGCGGTAGTAAATGTCGTAGTATCTAATCCTACGCTTGATGCCCAACTAAAAATCTCATCTTCTTTCAGCATCTGCTTACGATCTACATGAATTGCCTTCATGACCTTTGGCGAAAATTCAGTTTCTTTGCCCATTGCCTCAAGAGTATAAAAAATTTGACTATGGGGTAAAAAATCATCTCTAAATGCAATAGGGACACGTTTAAAAACTACATCATTTTTTTGACGCTTTACCCATGCTTGGATTTCTGGCTCAAGGTCATAGCAATGAGGACAGGCGTACCAAAAAAACTCTGTTACCTCGATCTTACCTTTTGATTCAGTCGGCTGAGGAGAGCTCATTAATTTGTAATCAAGACCCTCCATAAAAGCTGTATTACTTGGACTATTTGAGGGCGAGTTTTTAGTCGCAGCGCCCGGGGGCAATAACTGTGCTTGAACACTTAAAATTGATCCCATCAGAATCAACATGCTTATCAATATTTTTCTAGATTGCTTCATGGTTTATTCGCCTTTATAACACTATAAGAAACTCCAGCATTGTCTAATTTATTTTTATCATCATTCAAATCTGGCAACTCTGAATAGGGACCAATTCGAACACGCCAAGTAGATTGTCCCTCAATTTTATTTTCTGTGACTTTAGCTTGCATACCCTGCATAGCTAATTGTGCTTTTTGACTATCAGCAAATGCTTTATCAGAATATGCCCCTACCTGAAGCCAATAGATTGCAGCGGTTTTTACTTCTGGAACAGGCGTAATTGGTTCTATGACTGGAGTAGGCATGTTTTGATTATCAGCTGTACTATCTGGTGCTTTTTGTTTGCCCTGCAGCGGCCCATTGGGATCTCTTAATTCGTTCGTAGTGGTGCCATCAGGATTTACTTTTGGCACAACAGATAATTCTGGCGGTCTTACATTAAGTTTCTCTGTCGGGGGATTTTTTTGTATAAAGTATGCGGCAGCTAAAGCGATACCAAGCCCAATGACGAGACCAATGACCATTCCAAGAAGAATATTCCCTTGCTCTGATTGCAATTGATGTAATTCTTTTTGAAATTGTGAATTTTTAGTCATGATGAAATAATAATACCTCGAAAATGATGAACTAAATTACATTTGTTCGGGTGAGCTTACACCAAGCAAATTCAAGCCGTTTTTAAGTACTTGTTTACATGCAACTAATAAAGTAATTCTAGCTAAGCGCAACTCATTATCATCAACTAAAACACGGTCAGAGTTATAAAAGGAGTGGAAGTCACTGGCTAAATCTCTTAAATAAAATGCAATCGCATGCGGTCCAAGGTCTTTGGCAGCATCTGCAAGTACCTGTGGAAACTCGCCTAAACGTTGCATGAGGGCATGTGCAGCACGACTTTCTAATAAATTGACCCTAGCATCTAATAATTGACTTTCATCTCCACCCCAAGAGCGTAGAATCGAACAAATTCTGGCATGGGCATATTGGATATAAAACACCGGGTTTTCATCAGTTTGTGTAAGGGCTAGGTCGATATCAAATACGAATTCTGTATCAGCTTTTCTTGATATCAAGAAAAAACGAACCGCATCACGTCCACGTATAAGGGCATTTTGTTCATCTTGTTCCGTCATGCCATCTAGATATCCGCCACACCACTCAATTAAATCACGCACGGTTACATATGAGCCCGCTCGTTTAGAAATCTTTACCTCTTCCCCATTCTTCATCACAGTTACCATCTTGTGCAAAATGTAGGTTGGGTAATTTTTAGGAATTTCCCAGTTTCTGGCTTGAGCAATCCCCTGAATACCCGAACGAACACGCGCAATCGTACCGTGATGATCACTGCCTTGGATGTTAATGACTTCATGAAAGCCGCGTGACCATTTACTACCGTGATAAGCAACATCTGGAACAAAATACGTGTATGTTCCATCAGTTTTTTTCATGACACGATCTTTATCATCGCCATCGTCTGTTGATCTGAGCCATAAAGCACCCTCCTGCTCATACGTCTTACCTATCTTTTGTAAATCTTGTACCGCATGATCAACTAAGCCATCGGTATACAAAGAAGACTCTAGGTAATAATTATCAAAATGAACACCTAAGGCTTTTAAATCTATATCTTGTTCATTACGTAAATAAGCGACGGCAAAACGCTCAATACTTTTTGTATCTTGGACATCTTGTTGTGATGTCACTTGTATATCTGCCGCCTGAACCGTTTCTCCAGCTAAATAGGCTTGTGCAATATCAGCGATGTAATCGCCGTTGTAAGCATTTTCTGGCCAACCAGCTTGTTGTGGCTTTAAACCGTCAATACGTGCTTTTGTCGAGATTCCTAAATTGTATATCTGTACACCGGCATCATTGTAGTAAAACTCTTTATAAATCTTTTTGCCTTGCGAAGCTAAAAGATTCGAAAGAATGTCCCCTAAAACAGCCTGTCTTCCATGCCCAACATGCAATGGCCCGGTTGGGTTTGCAGAGACAAACTCAATTAAAACGGTTGGTTGAGAATCATTAGCAACATATCCAAAGTTCTCTTTACGAGTTAGAACTTGCTGAATCACCATGGTCTTTGTGGTTTGACTTAAACGCATATTGATAAAACCAGGTCCAGCGATTTCTAACCCACTGATCCAATCTTTAATGCTCGGCATATGATTTAATTCGTCAACAAGTTGCAAGGCCAAATCCCTTGGATTCATTCCCCATGATTTAGCAATTTGCATGGCAATATTGGTGGCTAAATCACCGTGATCAGCAATTTTTGGGCGCTCTAATCTTGGTTCGGGAAGATTGTTAATCTCTTTAGCTAAGCGTTCCCCTATAGAACTGAGTGCCTGGCTAAATAAGGCTTTTAATTGTATGGCTATATCAGGAAGCATGACAAATATGTGTCCGGTGGTGTATGCTAAAAAAATGCTCTATCGATTCCATTCAAAAAACTCCCCCGAGTGCCTCATGCTTGAGGACTTAACTCTTCGAATTTTTAAAATTCTCGACCGCGAATTAAGTAAAGAAGGTATTTTACTCGTAGAACAACTACCTAGTCTAATAACCAAATTAGAAGAGGCTATCAAGCAAGATGCAAAAGAACGTCAAGCTCTTGGTGATGACCATCTAAAGTCTGACCGATTGGGTCAACGAGCATTTCCTTTTTTAGAACTTCTTAAAGCTTCTTTAAAAAAAGAAGAGGCCATTGTTTGGGGTACTTAATTACTTTCAAAGTTGCTTTGAAGAGCTTTTGCCACTTCTTCAGAACTTCTACCAGACCGCATTGCCACAGAATTAACCTGATCTAAACCAATAGGTCCCACGTTAAAGTACTGTGCCTGTGGATTAGCCAAATAGAATCCAGAAACACTAGAAGCAGGGTTCATTGCCAAAGACTCTGTGAGCTCCATGTTGATGTCTTGTGCTTGTAATACCTCAAACATAGCATGTTTGACGGTATGTTCTGGACAAGCCGGATAACCAGGAGCTGGTCGAATACCTTGATATTTCTCTGAGATGAGATCCTCGTTCGTCAGATTCTCCTGCGAGGCATAACCCCACAAATCTGTCCGTACGCGATGGTGTAGACACTCAGCAAAGGCTTCTGCTAAACGATCAGCAATCGCCTTGAGTAAAATAGCGTCATAGTCATCATTTTTAGCCTGAAACTCTTCAACTTTTTTATCTACACCGTGACCGGTAGTCACGGCAAACATGCCAACATAATCTTTTTTCTTGGAACTGAGTGGCGCAACATAATCTGCTAAACAACGATTGGGCCTTTTAACGCCATCTACAATGGGCCGAACAGTTTGTTGTCTCAAGCCATTCCAAATCAATAATGGCTCACTTCTCGTTTCGTTAGCATATAAAACAATATCATCACCTACTTGATTTGCTGGGTATATACCAATCACCGCATGCGCCGCAATCCAGCGTCCTTGGATGACCCTCTCGAGCATTTTTAGGGCATCTGCATAAACTTTGGTTGCAGAATCTCCAACCACTTCATCGGTTAATATCTGTGGAAACTTACCTGCTAAATCCCAGGTTTGGAAAAATGGGGTCCAGTCGATATATTTTGCAATTTCAGATAAATCATAGTTTTTAAATACTCTGCGACCAATGAACTTTGGAGCAATAATTTCCATCTGCTCCCAATCAATGATTTCAGCATTCTTTTGTGCTTCTTCAAGCGTAACTAAAGGCGTTGCTTTTTTATTTGCATGTTGTTGACGAACGCGCTCATACTCTTCTTTTATAGAATCTAAGTAACGAGTGGCTGATTCGTCAGATAACAAATTGGAGGCAACAGAAACTGACCTTGAAGCATCTGGCACATAAATCACTGGGCCTTCATAGTGGGGCGCAATCTTTACTGCAGTATGGACTCTTGAGGTTGTTGCTCCACCTATCATTAATGGTATCTTTCTGCTTCTAAAATATTCATCTTTTTGCATCTCTTGTGCGACGTAAGTCATCTCCTCAAGCGACGGGGTAATTAAACCGGATAACCCAATGATGTCCGCTTTTTCCTCTTTAGCTTTTTCGAGGATTTGACTACAAGGAACCATTACGCCCATATTGACGACGTCAAAGTTGTTACATTGCAACACCACCGTTACGATGTTTTTACCAATGTCATGGACATCACCTTTTACGGTTGCCATAATAATTTTTCCTTTAGACCGGACATCCTTACCAGCAGCTTCGTATTGTCGTTTTTCTTCTTCAATATAAGGAATTAAATGGGCTACAGCTTGTTTCATAACACGTGCACTTTTGACTACTTGGGGTAGGAACATTTTTCCAGCACCAAATAGCTCACCTACGACATTCATGCCGTCCATCAGTGGACCTTCTATTACTTCAATAGGTCTTCCACCTCGATTTTCGATTTCTTGTCGAACGACTTCAGTATCTTCCACAATGAAATTCGTGATACCTTGCACTAAAGCGTGGGAAAGTCTCTCTTGAACAGGTAACTCTCGCCAAGCAAGCGTTTCTGCTTGCTTAACACCACCGCCTTTATAGTTATCCGCAATCTCAAGTAAACGTTCGGTTGGCGTCTTACCATTTTTTTCTTTAAAGCGATTCAGAACTACGTCTTCTACACGCTCACGAAGTTCTGAATCTAAATCTGCATAGACGCCTAATTGACCGGCATTGACAATACCCATGTCCATACCAGCTTCAATGGCGTGATACAAAAATACGGTATGAATGGCTTCACGAACGATATCATTACCCCGGAAAGAAAAGCTCACATTAGATACACCACCACTGATTTTTGCACCAGGTAAGTTCGTTTTAATCCATCGGGTTGCATTGATAAAATCAACTGCATAATTATCATGTTCCTCAATGCCTGTTGCGATAGCAAAGATATTAGGATCAAAAATAATATCTTCAGGTGAAAAATCTATTTCACTAAGAAGTAAATCATATGAGCGTTTACAAATTTCTATTTTTCGCTCAAAAGTATCTGCTTGTCCTTTTTCATCAAAAGCCATGACAACGGTAGCTGCGCCATAACGCTTGATCAACTTCGCTTGATGAATAAAGGGTTCAATGCCTTCTTTTAAGGAAATAGAGTTAACAATTGCTTTTCCTTGAACGCATCTCAGACCAGCTTCGATCACAGACCATTTAGAGGAATCAATCATGATGGGAACACGAGCGATATCTGGCTCTGAAGCGATGAGGTTTAAGAACCTTACCATTGCCGCCTGAGAGTCCAACATGGCTTCATCCATGTTGATATCAATAATTTGCGCGCCATTTTCAACTTGTTGACGAGCCACTTGCAAAGCTTCATCAAATAAATTATTTAAGATCAAACGAGCAAAAGCTTTCGAGCCAGTGACATTGGTTCTCTCACCAATATTCACAAATCGAATATAAGATTCTAAATTAAACGCCTCAAGTCCAGAGAGTTTCAATAAGGGTATGACGACTTCTTTACTCACTCACTAGCTCCTTGTAAGCGTTCCATTTTGCTGCCCACTGACGTGGTTGATAATTTTGAACAGCTTTTGCAATGGCTGCAATATGAGCCGGTGTAGTACCACAGCATCCGCCAACCAAATTAACAAGACCATCTTTGGAAAAATCTTCCAACAAATGTGAAGTTATGTCAGGAGTTTCATCAAAGCCCGTATCACTCATCGGATTGGGTAAGCCAGCGTTTGGATAGCAAGATACTGCGACATCACAAATTTTTGCAAGCTCAGCAATATAAGGCTTCATCAAGGTTGCCCCTAATGCGCAATTCAGGCCAAACATGAGTGGTTTTGCATGACGCAAACTATTCCAGAAAGCTTCAACCGTTTGGCCAGATAATATTCTGCCAGAAGCGTCTGTTACCGTGCCAGAAATCATTAAAGGGAGACGTTGTTTAGAGTTTTCAAAATATTCATCTATCGCAAAAATGGCAGCTTTTGCATTTAAAGTATCGAAAATCGTTTCGACGAGTAATAAATCAGCCCCACCCTCAACGAGGTTTTCAACTTGCTCGTAATAGGCTTGTCGTAAGGACTCAAAATCCACATTTCTTGCACCAGGATCGTTCACGTCTGGAGAAATGCTTGCTGTTTTAGGAGTTGGGCCCACTGCTCCTGCCACAAAACGAGGTTTTTCTGGGGTGCTATATTTATCACATGCCGCACGAGCTAATTTCGCTGAAGCTAGGTTCATCGCACGTGCCATGTGGGCTAGCTTATAGTCTTCTTGAGCTATCGTCGTAGCGCCAAATGTATTCGTCTCGATAATATCTGAACCCGCCGCTAAGTATTGCTCGTGAATTTCAGAAATAACCTCTGGCTTTGTAATAGATAAAAGCTCATTGTTCCCTTTTAAATCAATAGGATGATTCAAAAGGTCAGACAAATCCCCACGAAAATCTTTTTCCGATAATTTGTATTGTTGAATCATGGTTCCCATCGCACCATCTAAAATCAGAATGCGCTTTTTTAACAACTCGGGAAGCTGTTTTCCCTTGGTATAAGAACTTATCGATGAATGATCTGTTTTTTGGGGCATAAAATACTTAATGATTGATTTACTGACTAAAGTCCTATATTTTACATTTAATACACTTTTTTACTGAGGAGAGATATGTTTACAGGAATGCCAGACTTTCATCAAAGCGTTGAGATGATGAAAAATATGTGGTCTTCAGCGGCTAAAGGTGGCTCAGATGCTTCTGCGGGCTTTGGATTACCTGGCATGAGTTCCCTTAATCCCTTTGGCATCCCCATCGTGGATATCGAAGAGCTTGATAAACGAATTAAAGATCTTAAAAGTGTTGAAGCTTGGCTCAGCCTAAACCTGAATGTTCTCCAAACCACAATACAGGGTTTAGAGGTGCAAAAGGCCACTTTATCTACTCTTCAAGGCATTGCTGAGACGATGAAAAATGCTACAGAACCAGCTGAAAATCAAGCTAATTCTCCAAATTCAACAAAACCGACAGACCTATCAGGCGCTGGTGGCAAATTGGCGCAAGACCTCATGGATCAAAT
>Ga0214921_10004782_pt1 | contig 19640 bp, 18 predicted proteins | sample LL1505_MetaG_FD_177992 | JGI IMG/M metagenome (GOLD analysis project Ga0214921, IMG submission 177992) | Freshwater microbial communities from Lake Lanier, Atlanta, Georgia, United States - LL-1505 | ecosystem: Environmental > Aquatic > Freshwater > Lake | place: USA: Georgia | collected... | reverse complement strand
TGTTAGGAGCATCTTTTATCTTTTCTTGATTATCTATTAAATGCAAATTACTATCTCTAAAATATACATCTTCTAAATTATTAAAATTTACTGCATCATTTTTATAATTTTTAATTTCTTTTAAACTTTCTTCCAATACTTGTTCATTTCTAGTTTTTTTACCTGGTATTTCAAAATCTGAATATTTACTCATTCTGATAATTATATATAATTATAGAAATCATTTATTTTTTAAAATTTGAATGAAATTAAATATTTCATTTAAATTATTTTTATCTTATTTTTTTAATTATTCTATGTTGATAACCAATTGATTTTGTAACATTTAATTCCATATAGTTTCCAGTTGATAGATATGAATCAACATATTTATTTATGTGTGCCATATTAGTATCATCTATTATGACTATTCCATTTATTTTTACAAGTAAATCTGCATTTTTAAAATCATTAAATATACAATCTTCACTATGACCTCCATCAACATGAACAACATCATATGTATTAATTAACTGTTTATTAGCATTAATCCAAGATGGCATTGTAATTGTAGAATCTCCTTCAATATATTCAAAATTTACATTTGAAAATGTTGATTGTAAATATTTTAAACATGGTTTAGTATATTTATGATGTCCAACATCAAAAACAGTATATTTTATTGAAGATTTATCTCGTCCTAATAACATTAACATAGTCGAATGACCTGCATTAAATCCAATTTCACAAATACTTGTAGTAGCTTGTTTACCACACCAAAATAAATTTAATTGTTTTGCATATAATTCTGGACATAATTCTAGGGTATTATGATGATAAAAACAATTACCCTCTAACTTTGAATTACTTAAATATATTATTTTTTCTAATTCATTTAAATATATTTGTTTTTCTGAGTTTTTACTGTCATATTCTTCTTTACTAATATTCATATATATACATATATATATTGATATTGATATTTAAACTTATATAATATTAAAAATAAATTATTATAAATAATCTAAATATAATTTAGCTAATTTTAATAATCTATTTTGTTCTTCCTTACTTTTATTATCCCAATGATATACATTTCTAGCAGTAGCGTATATTTTTTTAAAGACTGTATAATGTTTATGAATTAAATTATAATATAATGCATCCCAAATATCATACCATTTATATTCATTACCATCTTTTAATTTAACTACACTTTCATTCTTTTTATAGTTACTCATCTTTTTTATATATGCACTGCTAGATAAATATGGTCTAGACATCATAAACCCTCCATCTGCATACATAATCATTCCATAAATATTTGGATACATTACCCATTCATAAGAATCCATACTTACCAAACTAATAAACCAATCAAAAACATCTGATGGTTTAGTTAATGTTAATAAAAAGAATTGCCCAACAACCATTAGTCTTTCTATGTGATGTAAATATCCAAATTGTTGAACTTTTTTAATACAATCATCAATCGGAGGGATTCCAGTAGTTGCTTCCCAAAATCTTCTAGAAATTTTATTAGTATGATTTAAAAAATTCTTATTATGAAATTTATCAAAATGAAATTCATAAAGATATCTCATACTTTGTTTCCAACCAATTACTTGTCTTAAGTAACCCTCAAATGAATTAATTGGAATCTTAGATTTAACTTCTAATAGTTTATCTATAATATCTTGATCTGTTAGAAGACCGATGTTAAGAAGAGGGGATAAAACTGAATGATATCCAAAGTTAATTGTAGAATGAATTGCATCTTCATATTTACCAAATTGTTTTAATCTATCCTTTATAAAATTATTTAACCATGATTCTGCTCCTTTATGATCGATTGGATATATAAAACTATCTAGATCTCCCCAATTATCTTTAAAATGTTTATTGACATATTTTTTTGCTTCACTTACATACGAACCAGATTGATTGCGAGGATTAAAAACTTCTTTTTGATTATCAGGAAATGATACTCTATTTTCATCATCATAAGATAATTTATATTTAGTTCCAATAGGAGTTAATAAATCTAATCTATTTCTTTGCCATCTGTAGAAGGAAGAATCATGTGTAAATTTTTTTGTTCCTTGAATTTTATTGTATGCTTCTAAATCTTCATAAGTAGTAATAAATTCTGGAGTTTCTAAAAGATCAGTTTTATAATTATATTTTTTTTGATTTGATTCAAGTAATTTTAATAATTTGTGATCTACTGGATCATAGAAGAGTACATCACTTCCTTTAAGATCTTTTAAATAATCATCATTAAATTCATAATAAGAAACCTTAAACTTTTTTGATTTTAGATAATCATTGTACGATTGCATAGATGCACGATGAAATGCTAATTTTAGTTTATGAAATTTATATCTTGTAAAATAAGCTGGCTCTTCAACTAAGTAAATTTGATCAGCTTCTTTTAAACTAGTAGTATCTTTAAATAATTGAGTAGGAAATATTATGAAGATTTTCATTATATAATTTATATATTAAATTATAAATATATTTTAATATATAAATTAATGGAAAATTATAAAATCGGAGATACTGTAATATACATTCCATGTAGTAATGTAGGAGAACCACTAATTATTTTAGATGATCACATTGGTATAATTATAGATATTGATGAATATTATATTCATCTTAAATTTAATAAATCTGGACAAATTAATCTTATATTACCATTTGGAATTAAACATTATCCTTTAAGAGATGAAAAAGTTAATAAAATAGATAGAATATTAATAACTATATAAATTATAATAAATTAAGCTTGAATATATCTATATTTTACAATTTCATATTTATTCGGAACTACTAATAAATATTTATTTGTATCGATATTAATATCGATTAGTCCATTTTTATCATAAAATTTAATAAAATTTAATGGATTTTTATCTCCCATTCCAAAATTAATTTTAATTTTAATTTTATGTGAATGAGGTATATCTAAATCTGGATTTTCTGAATCTTGTACAAATTTATATAATTTTCTAGATTTTAGATTTTTGTAAATTTCTTGAATTTTTTCATTCTTTGGTTCACTCCAATGAATGAAATCAATAAAGTTATCTGTCAATGAAGAAAATAATTCTATCTTATGTAAATATTCTTCTTTTTTATTATTTAATTCACTATTTGTAAATATATCAAGGATCATCATTTCTACACAACTAATAATTGGATGTTGATATATTTGTTGATGAAGTTTATATCTTAATTCAAATAATTCATAAACATTAGAAAGTTGTTTAATAGGAAAACATATTTCATTGTCTATAATTTTGATCTGTTTTAAAATTCGAGTATAGTCATACTTGTACGGTAATCCTAAATGATAACAATCTCTATTAATATAATCTAATTTATCACAATCATATCCTGATTTAAGATTTGAAATAATTTGATATTTAAATTGAGGAATATCATTATTAATTATAATTTTTTCTATTTCGTTAATATCTTTGTCTGTTAAATTTAATTTATATTTGTGATTAATATGTTCTAAAATATAAATTGATCTTTCTTCATGCTCTTTTAAAGGATTATCTAAATTCTTCATAAAATGATTATCAAAGAAATGTGAATAGCATGCATGACCTAAATCATGAATTAATCCTGCAATTTTAATGTGACGAATATCATCTTCTGTGATATTTAATTCTGGTTGATTTTCTTTAATTGTATTTATAAAAATTCCAGCTAAATAAGAAACTCCTAAGGAATGTTCAAAACGAGTATGACTTGCAGAAGGAAATACATAAGATGCACATCCTAATTGTTTAATATCTCTTAGGCGTTGAAATTCAGAAGTATCTATTATATTTATAAGATAGTCTTCAAATTCAATATAACCGTATAATGGATCGTATATAGTTTTCATTATTAATATGTAGTTTAATAATTATAAAATAATTACAGAATTTAAATATTTTTCATTTTTTCTTGTAAAAAAATTGATTATTGGATTTTATATATAAAAAGATAAATATACTTATAATACAAGATGACTGAAAGTAACGAGAAAGACATAACTAGTAGTTTTGATAAGATGGGGTTGAAAGATGAACTCCTAAGAAGTATTTATGCATTTGGTTTTGAGAAACCATCTATTATTCAACAACGTGCGATTGTACCAATGATTAGTGGTGATGATATTATTGGACAAGCCCAATCCGGTATGGGAAAAACTGGAACATTTATAATTGCAACATTACAACAAATAGATTATACAAAAGCTTGTTGTCAAGCTATATGTGTTTCACCAACTAAAGAACTTGCAGAACAAACATTAAAAGTAGTTAAAGGTTTAGGTGCATATCGTGATGCATCTGGTGCAGAAATTGGAGTAAAATCATTACTAGCAATTGGAGGTAAAGAATCTGTAAAACAAAATTTAAAAGCACTAACTGATGGAGCTCAAATTATGATTGGTACACCTGGTCGTATTTTACACTTACTTAATGAAATGCCATCTATTGCAAAAAATATTAGAGTTCTAGTGCTTGATGAAGCAGATGTAATGTTAGATAGAGGATTTAAAGATGATCTATATGCAATTCTGACAGCAAATCCTGAAACTGGAAAACCAGCTTTACCAGATAATATGCAAGTTGCATTATTTTCTGCTACACTTCCAGATGAAGCTCTAGCAATTGCAAATAAATTTATGAATGATCCTATTACTATTACAATTAAAAAGGAAGAAGTATCATTATCTGGAATTGCACAATATTATATTCCAGTAGAAAAAGAAGAAAATAAGTTTGATACTTTACAAGATCTTCTATCAACTTTAGCAGTATGTAAATGTATTGTATTTTGTAATTCTATTAATAAAGCGGTGTGGTTGAGAGATGAACTTAAAAAACTAGATGTACCAGTAGGATTAACTCATGGAAAACTAACTGATCCAGAAAGAGAAGAAATAATGACTGCTTTTAGAGGTTCAAGTATAAATCTTTTAGTTGCTACAGAAATTATTGCTCGTGGAATTGATGTTAAAGGCGTTTCACATGTAATCAATTATGATGTTCCAACAAATCGTGATAATTATATTCATAGAATTGGTCGTACTGGAAGATATGGAAGCAAAGGAGTATCAATTACATTTACTACTTCTGCTGATGGAAAATACATTGAAGAAATTCAATCATATTTTAAAATTACTATTAAAGAAATGGTTGCAACTGATACTTTAAATAAAGAAGTTTAAGATTAACTAATAGTAAACTAGTTAAAGTTAATTTATAATGATTTTAATAATTGAAAATAAAACACATTATATAAAAATATAAATCCAAAAATGTAATTAAATAATTGATCACAAATTTTTGAACATGTATTGCTATAATATTTATCTCTTGTAATGTTATAAACTGCACAAGGTAAATTAACAATTGTAAGATAAAAAGTTATAAATAGGCATATAATTGCGTATGGAAAAAATACTATATAATATAAATATTTATTATAATTATATAGATTGTATTCTGATCCTGTAATAATATTAAACATATTTAATATTATCCCAATTCTTTTATATTAAATTATTTTAAATTAAATTTAAAAAATTTAATATAAAAGATTATTACTATAATAATTATATAATGTCGTCATCACAAGCAATCGGTATCGATCTAGGAACAACATATTCAGCTGTAGCAGTATGGCAAAACGGTAAAGTCGAAATTGTAGCTAACGAACAAGGGAATCGTACTACTCCTTCATGGGTTGCTTTTACTGAAACTGGTGAAAGACTCATTGGTGATTCTGCTAAATCTCAAGTTGTTGCAAATCCAAAAAATACTTTTTATGATGTAAAACGTCTTATTGGTAGAAGTTTTAGTGATCCAATTGTTCAAAAAGAAATTAAAACTATGCCTTACAAAGTAGTTGCAGGACCGAATGATAAAGTTCTAATTGAATCTACTGTAAATGGAGAAACTAAACAATTTACTCCTGAAGAGCTATCTGCAATGGTTCTTGTAAAAATGAAACAAACTGCAGAAGCATATCTTGGTACTACTGTAACAGATGCAGTAGTAACTGTTCCTGCTTATTTTAATGATTCTCAAAGAAAAGCAACTAAAGATGCCGGTACCATTGCTGGTCTTAATGTTCTAAGAATTATTAATGAACCAACAGCTGCTGCTCTTGCTTATGGATTGGATAAGAAAGGTGAACAAAATGTAATGATATTTGATATGGGAGGTAAATAGTGCTGCTTCCTGAGGTGAAACTCCTCCCTTATTATTTTTTATAATAAGGAACTCGGTTAATTGCTGGAAACTCCTTAGAGCTATTCCTGCCACAACGGAATGTGTGAACATAAACGTGAGGGCTTGAAAAAGGAAATAGATTGGACAATCAGCAGCCATGCTACTTTGTGAAAAGTAGAAGGTTCAACGACTAGAATTAGTAAGGTTTATAACCAGAAAGTTCCACGAATGCCGGGGTTTAATTTGAAAAATTGATTAAAAATTTAATAAGAGTTAAAGACATAATAATATATAAACTATGACTGATATAAATCAACATTTGATTATTGCTGCTATTTTACAAATAAAAAATAAAAAAGATGATAGTATATTAAATTACTCAAAAATAGAATCAAAATTTACAGTATCCAAATATTCTTCTACTAAAGAAAGTATTTGGCATATTTTAATTGATGATAAATTTTTAAAAAAGAGTGATGAATATACTATTAAATATAAATGTATAACATGTTCTACCATACATGAAGTTTGTACTACACAATTTCTACGTAAATTTAACAAAGGTTCTGTACGATGTTATTTATGTAGAAATAAAGATGAAGAAAAAAGAAAAGATCAATCCTTATTTATGCTTAATAATAGTATTTATAAAGGAGGGTCAGAGTTGGTTGAAGAAAAAAAAGTTAAAACATTAATTGAAAAACATACAGAAGACATACTAGAATTTGAAAAGGAAGATGCTGAATATATAGATAATTATTATATGTATCATCTAACTCAAGCAGATTATAATCGTCTAAAACCAAATATTATAAGTTTTTGTAATGGAAAATACAAGGATTTATCTAATATTGAATTTTGGGATATATATCGTGTTTCAAATCAAATGAAATATTCTAGTATAATGTATGATAAAATTAATGATACTCTATTTAAACCAAACCAACCTATATTAAAATGTGATGTTTGTGATAGTGAATTTCGTTCAAAATCACTTGAAAGTCATAAAAATAATATAAAAACCTTTTGTTCTGATTGTAAATTGTGTAATAGAACTTATAAAATTCGTTTTACAAAAAATATTAATAATGAGAAAATATTATATCAATCTAAATTAGAATTAAAATTTATTGATTGGTGTAATAATAATCAAATTATAATATATAATGGTCCTAATTTAAAATATAATTTTAAAGATAAAGATCATGTATATAAAGTTGATTTTAGAATTAATAAAATTTTAGTTGAAACGAAAGATGATCATATATGGCATCGTAATGAAATAAAAAGTGGTAAATGGGCAGCAAAAGTATCAGCAGTAGATAATGAAATAAAAAAAAATAATTATAAAAAATATTTTGTCTTAACTCCTAAAAATTGGGATCAATTAATAAAACAAATTAAACAAGATATAGTCTGATCTTGTATTAAAGTACAAGTAGCGACAGTTTAAATACTCTCGCAATAACAAATCGTGTGGGCACACACGACATAACTATTCTTTCAATTGATGATGGTGTCTTTGAAGTACAATCAACTGCAGGTGACGGACACTTGGGAGGAGAAGATATCGATCATCGTCTAGTTGAACACTGTTGCCAAGAATTTCAAAAGAAGAATAAAGTAGATATTTCTGGAAATACCAAAGCAAAACGAAGACTTCAAAATTCATGTGAAAGAGCCAAGAGAACTCTATCTACTAGTATGAATGCTATGATTGAAATTGACTCTCTTCACGAAGGTGTTGATTTTAGTTTAAATCTAACTAGAGCTAAATTTGAATCACTTTGTGAAGATCTTTTTAGAAGAGCACTCAATCCAGTTGATCAAGCAATGAAAGATGCAAAAATCTCTAAAGATAAAATTAATGATATTGTTCTTGTTGGAGGATCATCAAGAGTACCTAAAGTACAACAACTTCTAAGGGATTATTTTAATAACAAAGAACTATGCCAAAGTGTAAATCCAGATGAAGCAGTTGCTTTTGGAGCTGCAGTTCAAGCTGCTGTTCTTAGTGGAACTAAAGATGAAAAACTCGAATCACTAATTGTTCTTGATGTTACTCCACTAACTCTAGGTATTGAAACTTCTGGAAATGTAATGACTGCTCTTATTAAAAGAAACACTACTATTCCAACTAAGAAGAGTCAGACCTTTTCTACGTACTCCGACAACCAACCGGCTGCTACTGTCAGAGTTTTTCAAGGAGAAAGACCACTTACTAGAGATAATCACAAACTAGGGGAATTTCAACTAGATGGAATTCCTCCTATGCCACGTGGTGTTCCTCAACTTGAAGTTACATATGATATTGATGCAAATGGTATTCTAACAGTAACTGCTGCAGAAAAATCTACTGGTAAATCTCAAAAACTAACTATTCAAGCAAGTGGAAACAATCTAACAAAAGAACAAATTCAAAAGATGGTTGATGAATCTGAAAAATATAAGGCAGAAGATGAAATTGTTATGAAGAAGATTGAAGCTAAGAATAAACTCGAAGGTTCTATTTATGGAATGAAGAGTAGTCTAGCTGAAGAGAAACTAAAGACTGCAATTCCTGCAGATGAAATGACTAAACTCAATCAATTTGTAGAAGATACTCTTAAATGGATGGAAGAAAGTCATGAAACTGAAGAATATGAAGCTAAACTAAAAGAACTCAATGAAGTATTTAATCCTATGAAATATATGAGTCCAGAAGATATGGCTAAAATGGGTGCAGCAGGAGGAATGCCTGATATGAGCGGTATGGCCGGTATGAGTGGAATGTCAGGCATGGCTTCAGAAGATAAAGTTAAGGTAGAAGAAGTTGATTAAATACCTACTTTGGGAATTGGTAAAACAGATGATAAAGTAAAAAACCCTATTAAATAATGATACAAAGATACAAATCCAATTATAACTGATAATATATTATACCAAAATGAATATCGTAAATCGGATTCAGTATTTTTTCTTGCTAAATTAATAGAATACATTTGAATGAGTAGAGCTAATATAGTTAAAATAAAATGGATCATATAATTATAAAATATATAATTATATTAAACAATAATATCTGAATTTTTTTTAAATTCTAAATCAATATTTTCTATCAATAAACTATTGATAGCTCCTAATCTTCTTTCTACAGGAGTTCCTTTTAATTTTTTTGATCTAATCTTAATCTTTTTTTCTATTGATAAAGCTCGATTCTTTTCCAAAATAGATTCTTTTGAGGCAATCCATCCGTGATAAATCCATTCACCAAAACCAATATTTGCAGTTGTATATTTAGCCCCTCCTGTTATTTCTCCATTATGTTGTCTTATTCTTCTTTGTTTGTTATTGGTTATTCCAATATATGTTTTATTATGAGAAGTATTTGTTAGCATATATATTATGTAATTATTTTGCATTCTTTTTTACTTATAAATTATATAAATATATAAGTTTGTAATTATATTAAATTATATTTATTAATTTAATATAATGACTGAAATATTTAAAATTGCAATAGAAAATTTTAATGATAATAAATACGAAGAAGCAATTATAAATTATAAAAATGTATTACAAAATTCTAAATCAAATGATGAAAAATATATTGCTTGTTTAAGAATACATGAATCAATGTATAAAATAAATAAAGAGAAAGATGGTTTATTTTATTTAATTGAAGCATTTAAATATGACGAACAACGTATAGAATGTATATATAAATTAATTACATATTATAATATAATGGGGAGTCCCCAAATAGCATTTACATTTTATTCATTAATTCAAGATTATTATGAGAATGAATTTATTGATGATTACGAAAATATTGAAAAAAAAATATATGTAAATATGAGTGAATATACTTTTTATTTACCATATTTTATGGTTATCGTTTCACATAAATTAAATAAACCAAAAATAGCAATTAAAATGTTTGAAATTATTTTTAAATTTAAATTCCTATATAGTGGTGAATGGTGGTTAAATAATTTATTTTATAATTTTAATTTATTTAAAAATGATCTAGTAAATTCAGAATTATTTAAAGATTTTGAAATTTATTTAAATTTACTATATGATAAAAAAAATAATATAGAACTAAATAATATTATTGGTTTATGTAAATATGGTTTAAATTATTCTAATGTAAAATATTTAAATAATAAAAAATTAAAAATATTAGTTCATATGAGTGATAATCGACCAATTAAAAATTATAAAAATATTGATGATGCATCATATAATGGATTAGCAGCAATAATTAATTATGAATATTGTAAAAAATATGGTTATGATTTTAAATATTATGTTCCATATTTGAATCAATTAGAACCATTAAATTTACATAATTGTTTAGATCCTAATAATAATCAACCTAGACATGCATCTTGGTCTAAATTACTTGCTACACAATTAGCTTTAGATTCTGAAGAGCAATATGATTATATAATTTATTTAGATAGTGATTGTATAGTTAAAAATTTTAATATACCATTAGAAGCAGTTATATTTGAAAATGAAGATAAAAATTTAATATTTTTTTGGGATCGACCGATGGGATCAGTAAATGATCCAAATGCTGGTGTATATATATGTAAGAATAATATAAAAACAAAATTAATGATTCAAGAATGGTATAATGTTAATATACCATATCAAAATATTAATAGAATATGGGAGCAATCTGCATTATGGAACATATATAAAAGATGGCAAAAAGATAATAGTATTGTAATATTAGAAGGTATAAATATGGCAGAAGAAAATTTACAATATTTAAGACATATAATATGTGGACAATGGACTGAAAGAATAAGTTATTTTAAAAATTTTATAGAAGAAAAGAAAATAAATTATTTAGAAAATTTAGAAAATATAATTGAAATACAATTTGATACAGCATTAAATAATTTTAAACCAGTAAAAGATTAAAGAATTTATTTATTTTTACCTTACTTTGGAAAATTTCCAAATTATTTTCAATTATATTTAGACTCATTAAGTATAAATAATGATATCCTTACTGTATTTATAATTACCTGATAGTATGTTTCATACTTTAAGACCTGATCATAATAAAGAACCAAAATTCTTAAATTTAAATTATCCATTAATTGATATAAAATATTTATATTTTGATAAAGAAAAACAAAAATTAATTACAGTATATATTGACGGAAAAGAAAAAGAAAATACATATTGTCATTTACAAAAACGTAAAATGAACATAAAATTTGATAATTATAATAATCGATTTTATATCAATCAATATAGTTTTAGTTTAACTATTTAACTAATGAAATTTAGTTTAAAGTAATATTTTTAATTAGTAATTATTATTATGAATCAAGATATTATTATTTTATTAGAAAAAAAATTAGATGAATCTAAATCAAATGATGAAAAATATTTAATATGTTTAAAATTATATACAGAATTACGTGATATAGATAAAGAACAAGATGGAATATATTATTTAATAGAAGCATTTAAATATGATGATAAACGTATTGAATGTATATATCGTTTAATTACATATTATAATATAATGGGGAGTCCTAAAATAGCATTTTCATTTTATTCATTAATTCAAGATTATTATGAAAATAATTTTTTGAATGATATAGATAATATTTCTAAAAAAATAGATTTTAATTTTGATGAATATAGTTTTTATTTACCATATTTTATGATTATTGTTTCTTCTAAATTACAAAAATGGGACATAGGAATTAAAATGTTTAAAATAATTTTTAAATTAAAATATGATGATATTGAAGCATGGTGGTTAAATAATTTATTGTATAATTTACAATTTTTTATTGATCATACTAAAGAAGAAAGTTTTTTTAGAGATTGTGAAATATATTTAAATTTATTAGATAAAAAATGTAATTTAAATTTAGGTTTAATATATAAATATACTGATATGGGTTTAGATATTAATAATTTAAATATGTTATATAATCAAAATTATCATAATACATATATAGAAGAATGCAATAAAAGTAATAAAATTTTAATATATACTGGATTTTGTGATAGAAATTGGAATTATACTTTTAGTTTAAATAATGCATTAGGAGGCTCAGAAAGAGCTGCATTAAATATTGCATATTATTTATCAAAAGAATATGAAGTATATATTGCAGGTGATGTAGAGGAAGAACAGTATGAAAATATTACATTTGTAAAAGAAGATAATATAGATAAACTCTTAAAAGATTTATCTTTCAATACCATTATTGTATCAAGATTTATAAATTATTTTGAAACTTATCCATATTTTAAAACAAAAAATATCTTTGTTTGGGGACATGATGTTAATTTATTAACAAGATCAAATAATAGTCAAATAGCAATAAATATATTAAATAAATGGAATAATAAGATTACAAATTATATTTGTTTAACAGAATGGCAAAAACAAAGATATGAAAATATATATCCAATGATTAAAGATAAAATTAAACTTATTAATAATGGTATACATTTAAATTTATTTCCAAAAAATAATGGTATAAAAATAGATAAAGTATTAAATCGATTTGTTTATACATCACATCCATCTAGAGGACTATCTAGAATATTAGAATTATGGCCGGAAATATGTAGTAAATTAGAGAATCCAGAACTCAAATTTGCTACATATGCAAACTTTCCATCAAATGAAGAAGAAAATAAAATGCAAGAAATTATTAATAAATATACAAATATAAAATTTATGGGTAAATTAAATCCTTCACAATTATATGAATTAATTGGAAGTGCGGAATATTGGTTATATCCAACAAATTTTGATGAAACTTCTTGTATAACAGCTTTAGAAATGTTATATAGTGAAGTAATCTGTATTTATTATCCTAGAGCAGGTTTAACAGATACTATTGGTGAATATGGAATTCAAATATCTTATGAAAATGAAATTGAAACAATAATAAATTTAAAAGATAATGATAAAATAAAACTAAAGGAAAATGGAAAAAAATATGCAGAAGAATGTTCATGGGAAAATAGAGTGAAAGTATGGAGTAATTTAATTAAAGATAATATGGTTTATTCAATATCATAAAATAAATGACAATATCGTAACATACCATTATCAATACCATTAATTTCAAATTGTACTGGACTTTTATAAAAATCTGTCATCCAATTTAATTGTTTATCATTAATATTATAATGATTAAATCTTAATTTTTCTGGTTCTATTACAATTGTTTTTGTATTAACATAAATATTATGAACATTATATACTGATTGAAAATCTGTACATCTTATAATATTTTTTGGAGCCCATTCAGTTCCGATTTTTAAATTATTTATACATCTAAATTCTTGTGTAATAATATGTTCTTTTGTTAAAAAACGATCACGAAATTTTTTCTGAATTAATTTTACACAAGATACATCAGAATCAAGTGTTTTTAAAAAATCAATTAAATTTATATTTTGTTCGCTATATATAAATTCATCAAAATCTAAAAATGCCATCCAGGTAGTATCATTACCAAAATTATCTATTGCATGTTTAATAGCTTCCGGTTGTTGATATTCTATTTCTCCTTTTGAATTACGAGGTTGCCATTTTACTACAGTAATATCATTTTTATATTTTTCTAATAATGCATTAAATAATTTACGATCAGATTCTTGTGTTTCGGAAGTAATTGAAAATCCATATCTATTAGCTGTAGATGTACTTCCATAACCTGCAGTTCCTTCATTATCATAAAGATAAAAATGATCAAACCCAATATGCTTATAATAAATAATAAACTCTTCTAACCATTTTATATTTTCATTTAAAATAAATATAGTATGAAATGATAGATAATATTTAGTCATTAATATTAATTATAAATTAGTATTTCTTTAAATAAGTTATACTAAATATAATATAATATTTATATTTAGTATAAATGCTAATAAATTTAAAAAATATTAAATATTATTTTTTAACATGTAATAATGAATTAAGAAAAAATCATATGATTAATGAATTTAAAGATTATGATATTACAGAAGTTAATCCGGCAATGGAGATCATTGGTAAACATAAATCAGCTCCTACTGGATTTTCTAGAATTTTAGATTTAGCTTCTAAAAATCAAGATAGAACAAAACCATTCCAACCATTTTGCATGTTTGAAGATGATATTAAAAAATATAGAGAATTTCCAGAAACGATTGAAATTCCAGATGATTCAGATATTTTTTATATTGGATTATCAAAATGTGGTATAAATGATAAAGAATGGTGTAATACTGTTTGTTATAAAAATATAAATAACGATATTATAAAATTAGAAAATATGTTATCTCTTCATGGAATAATAATATGTTCTACTGCAGGATTATTAGCAGTTCAAAGATGTATGTTAGAGGGATATTATACTGATATTGTATGGGATATATTTACTGCACAAATACAACCATATTATAATGTTTATGCTTTAAAAAAACCATTAGTTTATCAATATGGTCCGGTAGGTGGACAGGAATCTGCTACAAAATTTGAATTAAATGTTAATTCTGATTTAGAAATTAATCCGAATTGGATTAATAAAACAAATGTATCAGTTATTACTCATTATTTAGATAAAAAAGATTTAAAAATAGAAAAGAATGTATATTTATATTGGGTAGGTTATGAATATAAATTAATAAAGATATTAAGAGAATTAATTAATTTACATTCAAAAGATAGTTATAATGTTCATTTAATTACAACAGATAATGTAACTAATTATATTACAGATTTACCATCATATTTTTATGATTTACAGCCAAATCATCAATCAGATTTTGTTAGAATAAATATTTTATGTGATAAAGGAGGTATTTGGTTAGATAGTGATACTATAGTAATGGATAATTTATCTAGTTTATTTTCATTATTTGATAAATATGATGGTTTTTTTATAAAAGAAAATAATAGTCATTTATGTAGTGGAGTTTTTGGTACTAAACCAAATACACAATTTATGATAGAATGGAAAAAATATATATTAAACTTATTGAATGAAAAAGGTACTAATATTGAATGGGGTGATATTAGTATTAGTGCATTAGTTAAAATGAATAAAGATTATTTAAATAATTATAAAATATTTAGTGGAACAAATGATATGTATCCAATTAATTGTGGCTTAGTTGATTATGAATTAATTGATAAACCATATGATAATTATAAAAATATAATTCGAGAATATCAACCATTAATTATTTTAGTAAATACAGTTTATAAAAAATATGATAATTTGAATGAAGATAGTATTTCTAATTTACCAATAACATATTTTTTAAATAAATCGATAGAAAATTATGAACAAAAAATAAAAAATTCATATATTTTATATTTTGAAAAAGCAAATATAGACTATTATAATAATAATTATGAAAGTGCAATTATAAATTATAAAAATGTAATACAAAATTCTGATTCAAATGATGAAAAATATTTATCTTGTTTAAGAATTCATGAATCATTATTTAAAATTGAAAAAGAACAAGATGGTATTTTTTATTTAATTAAATCATTTCATTATGATAAACAAAGATTTGAATGTGTTCACGAATTAGTACGATATTATAATATTATGGGACTACCCGAATTAGCTTACTCATTTTATTTAGTAATTAAAGATTATTATGAAAATACTTTTTTAAATGATTATGATAATTTTTCTAAAAAATTAGATATAAATATAAATGATAGTACTTTCTATTTACCTTATTTTATGATTATTGTTGCATATAAAACTAATAATTTAAAAACTGGAATTAAAATGTTTGAAATTATTTTTAAATTTAAGTATATAGGTAGTGGAGATTGGTTTTTAAATAATTTACTGCATAATTTAACATTATATATTAAAGATGTTAAAGAAAATAAAAGAAAATTTTATAGAGATTGTAAAAATTATTTGGAGTTAATAAAGAATTTACCAAAAATTGATAGAAGTAAAATTGATAATTTATTTTCAATAATTGAAGAATATAATAATAAAGATTATCAATAAAACTATCTTATTAAAATAATAAATTTAAAAAGAAGAAATGATAGAAAAATTTTTAAATAATAAAACTTTAATTATACAAATGAATCTATTGTTGGAACATATTTTACTTTTGAAGATTCTGATATTCAAAGATTTACTTATAGATTTAATTTTGATGGGATTAAATTAGCGAATCATTTAAATTTTCAACATATGAATCAGGTGAATACCAACCATTCTTCTCAGAATCATATAAATCTAATACCGTATTAAATACATATTTATATTGTTTAGCTACATTATACATATCATATTTTCTTACTGCACGATCTCTAATATATTGTCTATCAAATTTTCCATCAATTGCCATTTGAATTCCATAACAATAATCAGCTAATGTATGACATCTTAAACCAGATTTAAATTGTTCAACAGTTTCAACCATACCTCCATTATCACTACATATTACAGGAGTTCCACATAACTGTGCTTCAACTGCTACACAATTAAATGGTTCTAAAAATTTGCTAGGACATATAACAGCATCAAAACTTCCTAAATAATTAGATCTTTCTGATCCATGAATTGGTAATTTATATTTAATATTTGAAACTTTAAGATAATTTGTTGGATCTCCTTGACCACATAATATAAATTCTACATTAGGAAATCTTCTAGCAACTTCTAATACAATATTACAACCTTTAAGATCTATGACACGTCCCATATATCCAACAGTTAATTTATTTGGAGTTGGATTGAATTTGAATTCTGTAGTACTAAATGAATGAGGAATTACAAACCAATAATTTGATGGTTGTATATTTTCTACACCTAATGTTCTTGACATCCAATTATAAGATTCAAATATTCTAAATTCTCTGTATGAATCAGAATAACCAATACCAAATTCAACAATACAATAATTTAAATCTACTACTGCATCTTCATGTGATCTAGATAATGGTAGGCATACAATGTCTGTTTTTACATCCCTATAATTTTCTATTAATTTAGTACGAAAACGTTTATTAAATTCTTTAAATACTGGACTGTTCCAATTTGATAATGTATTTATTAAATATTTTGGATCATCTAATATATTTTTAGCTTCTGGACGAGTTAGATTATCATCTAAAAACATCACTGTATCAATACATAATTCATACCATTCTGCTTTTGTCATTAATTGTATTTCTTTATCTGCACCAGATTCAGATGTTTCTATACCATAGTGATATACTTCAAAACCAACACTTTGCATCATTGGAGAAAAACGTTTAACTTTACCAGTAAATGCATCATGACTGAATTCATCACGAGTAATAGTATAGGGAATTGCTGGAAGATGAATTCTAATTTTTGTAGATGGATCTCTAGGAGTATATGGTTGAGGTGAATCTTGTTGAATAGGAAGAGGATCATCTAAAATAATACTTTTAAATGCGTTATATAATTCAGTTGGCCATTCTGTATCAATATTACTTAAATCAATAATTGTATTTAAATCGTATATTTTTTTTTGATTCCATAAATCTTGATAATATACTGATTTTTGTTCTTGTCTATATTCTGGATAGTGAACTAATACTTTAATATTATTATATTTAATTGATTCTTCTGATTTAGGTCCATGATGATGTAATACTAGAGGATAATTTTTATCACCATTGCATTTGGTATATGCATATCCAAAAACACATGGACCAGTTGGATACCATGGATTTGGTCCATATATTTCTTTACTAACATTATTTACAATACTACAAATTGTTTTTAATAATATTTCATTATTTTTTTTAGCAATTATTAATCCTGTATAAATTGATTGATATGTAATTTCATCAGTATGTTTAAAATTACCATCATTCACAAAATATTCTTTATCCACAAAAGAACTAAATTTAAAATTATTAATACATTTATTTTTAATATCTAAATATATACCACCATTAATATATAAAATGCAAAATCTCCATAAATCTGATTTATATGAATGAGGAATTAATTTATTATAAGCTAAAAGTACTTCTTTTGGAAAATTATCTTCAATGAATTTATAGCAATCATTTTCATCATATATGCAAATATCAAATTCAGGATTATCTTCTTTTAATTTATTAATATTTTCTTGCATTTTTTCTGGTAATTCTTTGGAATGCCATGTAGTATAAATTTTATTAGGAATTACTGATGATGATTCTAATTCTAGAAAAAATTTATTTTCTCCAATATAATATCCTTCTTTATTTTCTAAAATTGATGTAGGTTGTAGTTCACTCATATTCATAGTTCTTTTTTGTAGATGACAATATGATATTTCTCGTGCACTTTTATCATCATAATACAACAATAGTTGAGAATCTTCTTTAGAATAATATAAATAATTAATATTTTTTGTAGGATTATAAACATCGAAAAAATTTTTTGTATATTCATCATGATTTTTTCTAAATTTATCATAATAACATGGTGGAACTATATCACAAAAAGTAGAATTTATATAATTCATTTTATAATTATTTTCTTTAAGATAATTTGCAAGTGGTTCTCGATATGCAATTTCGTCGGTTGCATAATGTTTTAGATCTAAAATTAGTTCGTCATATTTTGGAATTTGTTTATAAAGATTTTTAAATGATTCAATATTTTTTATTACAGTAAAATGACCATGATATCCACCAATAATATGAAAATCCTCTTCATATTTAATGAAATTTGCTAACTTACCATAGATTAAATCACAATCACCCCATCCAACAAAATCATCTTCTGTTATTTTATACTGTGTCATAATATCATCAAATAAAATAGGATATATAATTTTAATATCACAAAATTTTACAGTTCTTGAGAGAAGTAATCTTAATTCAATATTTCTATTATATTCTTTTAATAAGAATTTAGATAATCTTTCTCTAATATTATCAAATGACATATCTATTTTAATACAATTTGATGGAATATTATATTGACTCATATCAATATCAGTTAAGAAAAATACAGTTAAGATTTCTTTATTTTTTGCTAAAGAATCTAAATACAATTGAAAATAATTAGGAAAAATTCCAAAATATGGTATAAAAATATATGATTTCATATTTATATAATAAATAAATCTTTATATAAATAAATATAGATATAATTATATATTTGTATAATTATAACAATGGAATTTATTAATTTATGTGAAAAAGTAATAGATAAAAATAATCCAGATTATGATATGGAACTATTTTGGTATGGTTTAAAAAATCTAATTAAAAATTATTATTCTTATATGACAGATAAAGATGATATTTTATTTTCATTTAGTGCAGATTTAATATCTAATAAATTAAATAAATTACAGAAAGAAGAAAAATATGAAGAAATATATGATAATATTTATACATTTTTTAAAAGTTTTTTAAAAAGATTTATAATTCCT
>Ga0214921_10004781_pt1 | contig 19647 bp, 19 predicted proteins | sample LL1505_MetaG_FD_177992 | JGI IMG/M metagenome (GOLD analysis project Ga0214921, IMG submission 177992) | Freshwater microbial communities from Lake Lanier, Atlanta, Georgia, United States - LL-1505 | ecosystem: Environmental > Aquatic > Freshwater > Lake | place: USA: Georgia | collected... | reverse complement strand
TTGATGAAAGCAATAGGCATATCTATAATTATGGCACAATCTGGATTTTATGTTCCATCATCAGAGTTTATATATTATCCTTACAATGCTTTATACACTAGAATAACTGGCAATGATAATTTATTTAGAGGACTTAGTTCTTTTTCACTCGAAATAGTAGAATTAAATGCTATCTTAAAAAGGTCAAATAAAAATACTCTTGTTATTGGTGATGAAGTGTGTAGAGGAACAGAACATATTTCTGGAAATGCTATTGTTGCTTCTTCATTATTAAGATTGTCTAAATTAGAATCAACATTTATTTTTGCTACACATTTACACGAATTGATGACAATTGATGAAATAAAAAATAATAAACTAATCAAAGCATATCATTTAGAAGTCTCACACGACGAAGCAACAGATAGTCTAATATATGACAGAAAATTAAAAGAAGGAACAGGAGAAAAAATATATGGAATTACAGTAGCAAAATATATTATCAAAGATAGTGATTTTATTAATAAAGCTTTAGAGATTAAAAATATCTTGATTGACAGAGATGAACCATTATTAACAAAAAAATCTAAATACAATACTAAATTATTAATGGATGAATGTTCAGTATGTCATAAAAAGAATACATCAAAGGGCAAACAACACGAAACACATCATATTAATTATCAGTCAAATTGTGATGATAATGATTTTGTAAAAGATAAGCAACATATAAAGAAAAATGATATATTTAATTTAACTGTGTTATGTTCTGATTGCCACGATAGATTACATAATGGAGAATTTAAAATAAAACAAAAAGTTTTAACAACAAATGGAGAAAAATTATTGTATTAAATATTTTTTAATTTATGACAATATTTTATTACTAAATATATAATATAATGGCTGATGATGGTTATAATATGAGTAATCAAGGTTCTATGGATAATGATTACAGTTATGGTCAAGAGGGTGTGCCTTCTCCACAATTTTCTGCACCTATCAGTCCTCAAATTTTTAATTCTTCGCAACAATATAATGAAGGAACTTTTAATGTTGAACCTAGTAAAATTACAACAGTATTTCTTGTTATTACAGTTGTTTCTATAATTTTACTTGCCCAAAGTATTATATCTTTACAAGCATATTTGGCTGATAGTAATATAAAAGAAAATAATAAAAAGACTTTCATATTTATTGTTACACAAACAGCAATATTCAGTGTATTAACAATGATAAGTTTATGTTATTGGGGATACAGAGCAATAAAAATAGAAAATAAAACTCCTTTGGCAACTGTCATAAGTATTATGGGTTTATTATTATTGGTAAATGCTATTATAGCAATTCAGGGTTTTATTGGTAATGATACACTAAAAGATGCTAATACTGGTTCTTATATTTTTATTATAGTTGAATTATGTATTAGCATATTAATGCTTTTATTAAGTTCAGGATATTTGATTTATGATATTAATAACAAAGTATTATTATGTGCGGTTGTATTTTTAGTTTGTGTTCTTATACTTACTAATAGCATTATCTCATTGATTGCGTATGTAGGAAATGACAGTATGAAAGAAAAATATCGTGGAACATATATTTATGTTATTGTTTCTCTGGTTATGAGTATATTAACAATGATTGGAACTGGTGTTTATTGTGGATATAAAATAAAAAATGGAACGTTTTTTACACCATCTCAATAATTTTATTATCACATCAATAATAAAAAAATAAATTGTTCTAATATAAATAATAATGATTGAAATTATAATTATATGTGTGTTAGTTTGTATCACATGTATTTTCTCAATTGCTACAAGTTCAATAGGCATTCAAGCATATAATGATAATCCTAACTATAAAGATTCTAAACCAACTAATTTTAAATTTCTTGTTGGAAATCTTATTGCTTCAATTGTTATATTTCTTATTTGCGTAGTAATTATTGTTATTGTTGTGAAAACAGGAGGGGGAAAAGGAGGTATGTCTGGTAAATTGTCAGGTCGGTCTGGTAAATTGTCAGGTCGGTCTGGTAAATTTTCAGGTCGGTCTGGTAAATTTTCAGGTATACTTAATAATATGAAACAGAATGCTAATACTTGGAATAAAGAATGGGGTAATAATTGGGGTAATATGGGTCATAATCCAAATTATACACGAAATCTGCCACCTCAAATACAAAACTTCACACGACAAATATCTCCTTATATTCAACAATTCTCTCAATCCCCACAAATGTCTCCTTATAATCAACAATTATCTCCCCCAATGTCTCCTTATAATCAACCATTCTCTCCCCCAATGTCTCCTTATGATCAACAATTATCTCCCCCAATGTCTCCTTATAATCAACAATTATCTCCCCCAATGTCTTCTTATAATGAACAATTATCTCCCCAAATGACTACATATGATTCATCCCCAGAAATGAAATATGAAACTTACCGAGAATAAAATAAAATTAATTACCTTTTGTCTTACTAACTTTAAGCACAAAAACATTTTCTGGATTTTTCTCCAATATTTTTATTTCAGTAATAACAGACTTTATTTTATCATAAACGACTAATTTATTTTCTACATTTTTAAGATTGTCAATAATATTAGCATCAGTAATATTATTTGCTTTAATAAATTCATTCATTTTTACTTCTTTTTGGTCATCACTTAATAGACGCCACATTTTTTTATATTGATTTGTTTTAAGTATGTCAATATGTTGTTTGACTTTATCTTCTTCCTCAACATATTTATATTTTGTTTCACCTTCTTTTTTAATTAGATTTTCTAAGAATTGTTTTCTTTCTTCGGTAATATCATCTTTTAATTCTTCTGTAAGTCTGTGTAATTTATTTGCTTTTACAATATTGTCAAACATATTATAGTAGTTTTTAGCCATTTTTTATATATACTAATAAATAATAATTTAACTGTTAAACTTTCAATTTTTATGTTTGAAAATTACAAGACTCAATATTTTGTTTTTCTAATTGGATAGCATCTGTAGTAAAATTTGTAGATGAATAACAATTTTCAAATGAGAAATGCTCTAATGATTGATTAAACTTTAATGCTTTCAAAAACATACAATCAAAATATTTAACATTTGATGTGTCAAAAGATGCCAAAGAATTATTAAAACTGCTATACGCAAAAGCAAAACTCATATCAGTTACTTGTGTTGTAATAAATTTTGATAAATCTTTATTGATATTTTGACAAGAAAAAAATAACCAACTAATATCAGTAACAGTTATTGGCAATTTATCAGGTATATCAACTAAATTTGAACATCCGTAAAAATTTAGTTTTTTCATTTTGCTTTCTCCATATTGTAATATTTTAGTAATATAACCAAGTCCTCTTTGATTTAATCTAAGTTTGGGATTTTCATAATGCGCATTACAATCAAAAGCATCAATATCACCATATATTTTTATTTGATACGTTTTTGCTTCTTTATATATATGTTCTATGTTATTTATTTTAACTATTTCATCACCATAATCAATTATAACATCACCAGAAAAATTTACCGGTATTTGAATATAATTATTTGTTTCATTGTCTGTTATATCAATATCTATAATCATTGGTGCTAAATCACATAATTCATACATAAATACAAACAAGTGTTTTTCAACTAATAACCCATATAATTCTTCTGTGAATTCTTCCATCCTGTTTTTATTTGTTATAAAATAATGAATATTAATTAATTAGATTTTCAATTTTTCCAATTATGAATGAGCGGCAGAAGCCAGTCCCGAATCTTCTTTGTCATTCTCGTTTTGTTGTGCTAAGTGTTCCGGGTGTGCTAAGTGTTCCGGGTGCGTGTCAAGTGTAAAAGTTTTCTTACACTTATACGGGCAGTCGTAGTGTTCTTTTGTGCGGGGTGTGAGTAGATACGTTCTAATACAATCCTCACAAAATACTGCTTTACACATACCACCCGTAGCACCAGCAATAGCACCAGCACCAGCAATAGCATCGGCACAGGGAAGTGTGTATGCGTGTTCTGTCATATTCTCATAGCAGATTGAACAGACAAACTCGGTTGGCATTTTACTTTTGCGCTTGATGATAAATTCATTTACTTGTTCGGGTGAGGATGTGTATTCCTTGTATGATTCAATGGCGCTGTTTCGAAGTGCTTCACCATAGTCTCCATCATCATTATCATTAATATTAATGGGAGCAATAATATTAATTACTGCTCTTACTCGGCGAATATTTTCAAGACGGTTAATTGCTACTGCTATTTCAGCATTCCATTGTTCAATCATTTGATAGTATTCATCGGTTTTTCCAATAATTTCAACAATGTCTTCTGTACTTTCAATTCCAGTTGATTCTCTCACATCACTAATAATTGGGTAGTGTCTCTCGAACCAGGTATTATACAATTCATCTGCCCTGTTAGCATACAACAATTCACAATTAATACAAGGACAAATTTGTTCCATTTGTTTTGATTTATTATATTATATAGTATTTAACAAATAATATGCGATTTCAATTTTTTATATCATAATAATATAATGGATGCCAATAATTTTAAGTATATTGTTATTGTGATAATTTGTCTATTTGTAATATTACATAAATCATTTAATATTAGGATAATATTAGCATTAATTATTGCTTTTGTCATAATTTTTTACATAAAATATTTCCATAATAAGAAACCACCCACCGAAATCAAGAATTATCCATCATTAGAATTTATAAAAGATGAGGAATTAAGTAATTTTATGTATAATATTGAGGATATTTACATGTATAATCCATTAGAATATGAAAATCTAATTAAAACTTTGAATAAATTCTATGAATATTATGAATTAGCATTTATTGATGAGACAACAGCAAATAAAAATTATGAGATTATGGATACTTACAAACAAAATGCTCTTAATATATTGTCTTCAATAATATTGAATACTGATAATCAATATATTAGATACAAAATAAATACATCAGCAGAAACATTAAATGAAATAATGACAAAGCATCTAGACCAAATAAGTTATTTGTCAGATAATGATATATACAAAAATGGATATAACATTAATACAAAAATAATAGATTATGATAATACCAAACCATATAATAATTATAATGATATGTTTAAGAATTATAGTTATGAAGTATATTAGTTAGTAAATAAATTTGACATTGCTAATGATAATTCACCAGTATCCGGTAATGGCACATTTTCTAATATGTAATAAGGATAAATAATAAATTTATTTAATGGAGCGTTATTTAGAAAATTGTCAAGAACTTTCTTTTTTAGTTTTTTTTCAGTATATTTTATAACCTCATATTTGTTATTGAAGAATATTTTTCTAACGTGATAATGCCCCTCAAACGCAAATTGACATATTTGATAAAATGTATAATTCTTTTCTATCGTATTGTCTTCGAAATTTTTCTTTAATTGGAAATTCATAATATTATAAAATAAAATTTATTCGATTAATTTAACGAGTTCGCAAAAATTTGTTAATCTCATCCTGCAACAATATCTATTCTTATCACAATATTTATCAATAATAATTTTATGTTCTTCGATAAATTCATTTGATTTTGATATTTTTGACATTGTATCCAAATCTAAATTATGTTTAGAGCATAATTCTTTTAAATCTCTTTGATATGCTAACTGAATGTTTGATAATAAAGCACCACAAGTAGGACAGATTGGATAAAGCATTTTATTATATATAAATACTTTGTTTTAAATTTTTAATTTTCAATTTTTTAATTATATACAATGGCATCAACAGTTCAAATGGATAATCAAATTTTATATAGCACGCCTCCAGTCCAGACAGAAGATAATAGTGATATACATCATACAGGTTATTTTGATGCTTGGAATGTTAATTTAAATAATATTTATGATAATAGTGGATTACTTGGTATTGATGTTAAACCTAATTCTAGTAAAAAAATAGACCTTGCTAAGTATAATAAAGAATTTGAAAGAAATATGAATATTGAATATGTAAAACATAAAGAAAGAGAAAAAAATAATTTAGATAAATTATCTTATGAAATGGAAGATAATTCTGTATCAGGATTAGACGACCTAACAATAAAACAATTAATGGAAAATACTAAAAAAACGTGGTATGACATTATGGATGATGTTATGGATGGTAAATTATCGGTTGGAATATTTGTTGATAATGATAGAATGTTTTATGTTGGTATATTAGTAGTTATTGTTGTTATTTTTATTTATGTTATTTTTACTTTACTTGATGACTAAATAATTTGAATATCTAATATTTTCATTATTTCTTTGATATTTTTTATATTATACGCATATGTAATTTCAACCCCTTTTATTAAATTAATATAATTTAATTTTATTATTTTATTATTTTCTTCTTCATTATACAAATAATGTGTTATTATTGAATATATTATTTGTTTTAGACTTATTTCATTCGCACATCTTATGAACCATAAATTATTGTCATCATCTAATAAATTAATATTAGCATTAATATCAAACTTATTTATTGAAATATTATTAGCAATAAAATTATGTTCCAAATTAGACACATAATTGTCTATATCATCAAAAAAACTTTTTTGTTCATTAATAATATTCTTAAATTTTGCTCCTTTTGATTTAATATGATAGTAATGTTGTGTTTTGATACTATAAGTTATAACACATAAGTAAAAAATTATTTCTCTTAATTTTATTGTATCATTAATTTTCTTATAACTAGTATATAATTTGCTAATCCATTCTTTTTGTTCTAATATATACAATTGATAATAACCACTTTCAGCAACGACGTGTTTATTAAATTCAATGTCTTTATTGAAATTACTCATAATATTATATTTTATATCCTCATTTATTGTCTTATCTTTTGTAAATTTATCCCAATTCATTGTTTGTTTATTTTTTATGTACCATTGTGTAGCGTTGTATGATAAATTCGTAATAATATTATTAGAAAAAATAATTGTTTCTATCTTGTCATATTTAGTTTTAGGATTATTATGTTTGATATTATACACAGCATCAAAATAATTATATGTTAGTTCAATAAAAAATGAGTAGTTCTCAATATTATCAAAATTGTATTTATTTTTGTATATATTATTTTCAAATAATGTTTTTCTATTTTTGTAATCTATTAAATTACTTATTTCATTCAAATCCTTGTATAATAAGTTGTTAATAATACTTTTTAATGATGTTTCTTTCGCATATTTTGTGTCAATAAATTTTAAATTACTAAACTTGAAACTTTTCTCATAATTATCGTCAATAATATAATTATCTCTGGGAATATTTTTGAACCATCTATTTGTGTCAAATACTAATCCATCCATTGTTTTCTTACATTTTGAAAATATATACATATTATCTATTGCTCTGGAACACGCTACATATAATAGATACAAATCATTATTATGCTTTTCTTTGTCAAATTGCCTTTTATTTATTAGACAATTATCTGCTCCTAACAATATTACATATTTCCATTCTAATCCTTTTGAACCCATATAAGTAAGAATATTTACGTGATTTTCTTTTCTTTCATATTTTATTGCGTCGCTGTAATGCCCATCATTATATTCTTCATAAAATTGTTTGAATTTAATTTTTGCTTTATACAAAATATTCGAAATAAAACATAATCCATTTGAATGTCCGTATCCTTTCATACATCCTCTTGTTGGTGATAATATGGCAAAATCACTAAGGTCAATATTATTTTCGCACGCTTGCTTTAATATATTGATAATATTATTTTCTAATTCTGTTTCATTATTGTAAAAAAACATTATTGGCTTACAATCATTATCTACTTTTTTTGTGTGTCTAATTTTATATTCATTAAATGGTCTTAAATGTGTCGAGAAATCTATTATTGCCTGACAAGACCTAAAATTATATGTCAACACAAAAGTTTCTCCCTCAAATTCTCTCAAATATTTGTCAGATGATTGTCTAAATTGATAAATATTTTGATTTGGATCACCAATTAAATTTATTTTAATGTCCAATTTATCACGCAATAAACATAAAATATTGTATTGTATTTCATTTAAATCTTGTGCCTCATCAACAAATATATATTTTATGTCTATTTTTATATCCTCTTTATTTGTTTCATTAAGATATAACATAAATTGATAACTCAATAATTCCACATCAATATTATTATCTTTGTCAATCACCGATTTCGCAAAACAGTCAATAGTTTTAATACTAATGCTGTTCGCATTATTCTCATTATTCTCATTATTCTCATTATTCTCTTTCATTTTATTAACTAAATCATCTCTTGTTAATCTTGAAAATGTTAGCATTAATATTTCATTACTGTTATATTTATCTTTTATCATTTTATTAATTCTTTCAATAATACATCTTGTTTTTCCAGAACCAGCACACGCTAATAATTTTGTATTTTTTGAGTTATCACAATTTATATATTTAAGTTGCTCTGTTGTTAGTTTCATTATTTATGTATTATAACACAAGTATTAAATAAATAATATATTTTTATTTGCGTAAAAATGAAAAAGCATAATATTAATTAGTTTAATAATAATATTATAATAAATATAAAATGTTAGCATTTGCTTATATTATTGAGAAACCTGACAAAAGTCTCAAATATGGTATTGGAGTTAGTGATCCTGATAAATTTCTAAAAAGTGTTATTTATGGAAAACTAATATATCTAAAATTTTTTCCAAAACCTCAAATTAGACACGTTGAAATTAATTTCCAGATATTTGCCAGAGATGATGAAATAGTAAAAAATTTTGACAATATATATGTATTTTTTAATGACATTTGCTACAATTCATTTGTGAGAGAACGAATAAGATTAAATGAAGATAATGAAGATAATGAGGAAATTGACGAAATAAAATATAAGAAAAAAAAAGTAATACTCATTAGACCAAAACCCAAAATAATTCTAATTAAACCAAAAAAATGTTCTCCTTCATTTGACAAAAATGATAAACCAGATAGAAAACGAAAATTTAAAGATGAAAAAATTGAAATTTAAACTTAATAAATATTAATTATTATATATTCTAAAATGGCATTATCTACAACTAAACAGTGTAAAGCTATATTTGACAAATCAGACCGCATAAGTTCAAAACAAAATAAAAATAAAACTGAAATCCAACAAGAAATTAAGCAACAAGAAATTAAGCAAGAAGAAATTAAACCAGAACCTCCAAAAAAACCAAGAAAGACGTATTATGTCAAAAAAATAAAAGTTCCCAAACCACCAAAAATTCTCAAAAAAAGAGGAAGAAAAGCAGAACCTAAAAAATATGAACAAAATGAAATAAAACCAGAAGAAGTGCTAAATTATCTAATTGCTAAATTTCCAGAATTAGGAATTGATAAAATTAAAATAAATGTATTAGAAGAATTAAAACAAATCAAGAATAATCAAGATGTATTAATAAAATTCACGCACGATGACACAGAATATTACTATGATACTAATAATGAAGTATTTAATAAGAATGGAACAAAAATAGGTATAATGCGGATAACAGAAACAGGAGAAAAACAATTTATGAAGACATTTCAAAATTAATTTATTTGTTTATTATAATATGACAACTAATTTAAGCAATCCTGATATATGCGCTCCCGGGGCAAAATATGATGCGGGTGTTTGTTCTAGTATTTTTGTATTAAAAAATATTATCGAAGCAATAAACAAAACCAAGAATGAAAAAATAGTAATACCTACTGAAATTCAAAATAAAGAATTACTCGATCCAATTGGATACAAGACATATCTTATTAGTAAAATAAAAGAAAATGTTAGTGAAAAATGTAATGATGAGGTATGTTGGATGAATGAAAGTTTTGTTAGTAAAATGGCAGAAGATGCTAAAAAAGAATTTTTAAATTATACATTTAAACCAAAGTCGCCACAAGGAAGATACACTTGGTTAAATACAAATGATATTGATTATGTATTAGACCAACATTGTAAAAAGAAAAACAATACTAAATTTATTAGTTATGGAGCAATGCCGATGGATTTTGCTGACTTGGATTATTATGATATTAATAAAGTCTCATTTGATGATTTAAAACAAAAAGGAAAAACACAGATTGGGTTTGTGCTAAATCTTGACGACCACAATCAGTCTGGTTCGCATTGGGTTGGTGTTTTTGTTGATTTAGATAAAAAAGGTGTTTATTATTATGACAGTGTTGGTAAAAAACCAGAGAAACGTGTTGTTAATTTTATGGATAAAGTAAAAAATTATTTTAAACAAAAAGGAGTACCTGATAATGACATAAAAATAGGGCACAATAAAGTTCAACACCAACACGGCAATACAGAATGTGGCGTTTATAGCATCAGATTCTTATTACAAATGATTAAGGGTATTGATTTTGATGAATTTTGTAATAATAAATTTAGTGATAAAAAAATAAATAAATGTCGTAGAAAATATTTTAGAATAAATCCTAAAAACTAATTATTGCCATAAAATTTTTGTTTTTCCTTTTTTCTCTAAGATTTCATTTACTTTGCCAAAATGATCTTGATCCATAAATGCTGGAAATTGTTTAAATGGTTTGTTTGCTGATAATCCTGATGGATGGGATGAAATAATCAAATGATGATTTTGTAAAGCATCTAAAGCATCATTACTAATATTATTTATTTTTTCATAAGCGTGCGAACCCCAAATGAGAAAAATAATGTCTTTAAAATGTTTTACAATGTATGACAAAATTTGTGTTGATATATCTTTCCACAAAGATTGATGACTTTCTTTTTGTCCATCCTCAACTGTCATAATAGTATTTAACATAAGACATCCTTGAGTAGCCCAAAACCATAAGTTCCCACTTTTTGGCATATTTTTTATGTGTTTAAATTTTATCAAATTTGAGAATATATTTCTTAATGAACTTGGAATAATAATATCATTTGGAACAGAAAATGACAAACCCATTGCTTGGGGAACATACTTACCCTTGTAATCTTCACAATTAAAATATGGGTCTTGTCCTAAAATAACAACTTTTAGATTTTCAGCAGATGTTATTAAGAATGAACTAAAAACATATTTAGGCAATGGATATATTTTTATTTTTTGTTGATTTATGATAATTGCTTTTATTTTTTCTTCTAATTTTTCTATTTTTGGTCTTAGTAATTCAAATAATACAAACCATGTAGGGTCTATGATTGAGTTTGTTAATTTCTTGCCATTTTCAAAATACTGATACCAATATTCTTCTCGTGAGTATTCTTTTTTTGACAATAATGAGAGCATTTTAATTATGATATAAATATATTGTCTAATGGTTTTAAGTTCAATTTTTACACTATTTTTATTTGCCACGCCGAACCAACACAACCAGCACCATTTTTCCATCTCAACATCATTTCTATTTTCTTGTTATCATTTGTATCAAAAACAAGAGTATTATTATTTTTTATTTTGCTAAAAGATTTAATTTTTGTTGAACTCATATTTTCTAAATAAAATTTATTATTTTTGAACAATAAATATGCTTTATTTTCAGTGCTTTCCAAATTATCAATTAATATTTCAATGTCATTATTTTTACCATATTTATCCAAATACGCACTTATTGATGTATCAACTATTTTTTTATATTCTTTGGTATATTTCTTTTGATTTGTTTTTAGAACATTAAAAAATGTGTCCATTGTTTTCTTGTCAAAATTATTTACTTTACTTACATAAAAACTATATTCTGGTTTGTCTAATATGATATTTTTTGTAGCGAGATATTCTAAGATTTTGTCTAAATAATTCTCATAATAGAATTCGTGATATGATTTATCTTTTATGAAATTTTGTAATTTCTTATTAGTTGTGTAAATTTGTTTTACTTGTGCCAAATTTTTTATATTTTTAACATTAAATTTGAAATCAATATTTAATATTTTCTCTTTATTTTTATGTAAATATTTTATTACAAAATCATTTGCTTTCATTCCTCCAATATGTTGGACATCTGTTATTTTATCTATATTATTTGCTTCTAATAATATAGATAACTCATCAAAAATATTTTTTCCTATTTTAGGATTAAAACCAGCATTCTTATAATTTTCAAAACATATTTTCAACATTTCTTCACGAATTTTATTAGTCTTATCATTTTTGTCTTTTTCACTAATCATAATAAAATTATCATAATTGACCTCATAGTAATCTGTCATTTATATTTTACTATCATAACTTAATTTATGTAAATAAATTTCAATTTTTATAAATAAATTTCAATTTTAATAAAAAATAAATTTCAATTTTAATAAAAAATGAAATTTATTTTTTATAAAAATTATAATTTATGTAAATAAATTTCAATTTTATAAATAAATGGGAAGTATTATTTCTATTTCTGTTTTTGATAGTCCATTATTGCCACAAAATAATTTTAGGAATTCTTTTGTTTTTTCATTTTGAAAACTTTTTATTATCTTTTCTAGTTTTTCTTTACTTGCTAAAACCATAACTAAATGATTTTCGACAACATATTGTTTGTTATCAATTGTCTTATCTAATAGGCAATATTCAAAATCATAATCAGCATTTCCACGACCCCTATTAATTACAATTATTGATTTATCATAAAAAGTGTTTTTGTCATCAATGTCTATATATTGTTTTTTTTTCTTATCATTGAACTTTTTATATTGAAATTTTTTCTTGACAATATTAGAATTATACACCAATATTTTTTTATTATCGTCATCAGTTAGTTTGTCTATTTTTTGATTCCAAACAACTGAACCAATTTTTACTTTTGCTTTCATTTCTTTAAGTGTGGTTGTATTGACTAATAATTCATCTATTTTTGCTTTTCTATCACAACTAAAAAAAATATAGTTATCATCAAATATCTTAACATATTTATTATTATGGTCTTTGTTATTCTCTAATTTTTTTTGTATGATAATCCCTAATGTTTTTTGTTTAGTTTCAGCGAAATAATTAATGTCATCATCATCATAAATATCAATTTCGTGAATAATAAATTTTTCATAAATATACTTTCTCAACAAATTATAATATTGAGAATTCAAAAAACTTGTAGGAATATCAAAACATAAAAATCCATCATTATTTAATAGTTCCAGTGAATGAATTATAAAAAGAACAAATATATTAGGTCTCCCACTGAAATATTTTTTGTATTCTTTATATTTCTCAAATTGTTCTAAATTTTCTTTTTTCATAACAAAATAAGGAGGATTTCCAATAAAAATGTCATTTTTAGTTTCATAATCTAAGAAATCTTTATTTAATAATTTTATCTTGTCTTTATTCTTATATTCTTTTTCTAGAATATCACATATCTTTTTATTTTTCTCTATCCCAATAATATTACATTTAATATTTTTATCTAACAAAATATCATCAATAAATTCACACGAACCACATGAGGGTTCAACAATGTCATATGTCTTATTAAAATCAAGATACTTTTTTAATTTGTCTATTATTGATGTTCTAATATTTTTGGGTGTAAAGTATATCCCATTATTTTTCTTCTCTTCTTTTGAGATAGATTTAGTTATTTTAATTGACAACTCGTTATGATTCATTTTATATTATGTTTAATTAATATTTTATGCTTTTATATTTCAATTTTTATTGATAATAATAAATAAAATTTTAATTCTACACATCAGTAAGGTCGTTCATAAAGTGTTGTATCTAATGCTTGTTCTAGTGCTTGCTAATGTGTTAGTCCAATGCCCAATACATATATGATAACATCTTTATTTATATACAAAAAAATTGAAATTTAAACATCTAAAAGACTAAGGAATAATATATAATTAATTAATACAAAATGCCAAAACACACTCAAAACAACTCTGACAGTGAAAGTAATGAAAATGTTGTTGCTCACGCAGCACCACAACAACCATCTGTTCTTTCTGACTATTCTACATTTGACGTTAAGAGACTTGGATTTGTTTCATTAAAACCAACCGCAAATGCTAAACAAAATGTATGTCTTCCTAGATATCTATTTGATACATCAATTGAAGCAACAAAAGAAAATGCTAAAAGAAAGGGAACAAATTTTTATGTGAAAGTTGGTGAGATTAAAATGAGTAAAGGTGGAATGTATCCATACAAAGAAGATTATCACGGCAAGGAAAAGAATTGTAAAAGAAGAGCACAATTTAAAATCGCAAAAGATGATGGTGATAAAGCATCTGTTGAATTCTTTGCTCTTTGTGAAAAGATTGACAAGTATATGACTGATGAAATTAATAAGAATAAAAATAAAAATGAACTACTTTGTACTCTCACTGATAAAAAAGAAGAGAAGAAATGTAAGGGACTAACCTATAAACCAATGGTTCAAACAAAGAAACCAAAAAAGAATATTGATGCTGATAGTGATGAAGAAGACAGCACAAAGAGCGATCCATATAATTATATCAACGTTCAACTTTCCAAACCCAAAGAATATGGAACAGCAAAAGACACTGATTATGTAGAAATTGATACACAAGTATTTCTACAGGATAATGAAGAACCAGAAAGAGTTAAGACTGTTACAGATATGGAAAAGTTCTTACGATGGAATTGTAAGGCAGAATTTGTATTACAATTTTTCAAAGTATGGATGCAAAATGGTGGTGATTATGAATGTAGCTTTGGTATCAAATGCTCTCAAATTCACATTACCGAATTAGCATCTGAATCATCAAGTTCATCAGTTCCTAACTCACAACTATTCAGCAAAAGTCTATTCTCCTCTAAGAAACCTAATCTGGCATCAGCATCTGGTAAGCAAGTAGAAAAAGAAGAGAGCGAAAAGGAAGAAAGTGAAAAAGAAGCAAGTGAAAAAGAAGAGAGCGAAAATGAAGACGCCTCCGAACCAGAGAAAGAACCAACCCCAGAACCAACACCAGTGAAGGGAAAAGGAAAAAAAGCAACTACTGCTAAGAAACATTAATTTATTGACAAGCACTAATTATTTATCAATTCTAATAAATAATAATTATTTATTTTCATATTGTTATAACTATCAATTTGCGTTATAATATTATATTTTTATATTCCATATAAAAATATATAATGTCTCGAGTTCATACTATCCAAAATTACACAAATTTAAACATTGTCAATATAACACAAAATACTACCAATAATAAAAATCTTGTTCTAGATCTTTGGAATTTTACCAATACAAAACATTCACAAATTTTCTTACTATTGAAAGACTTAAAAGTTGTATCAAGTGATAATAAAAAACTTGTTCTTGATATTGGGAATAATCACGACAATAGAATTGCGATTAATCACATCGAAGACAAATCAATCGAACTATTACAAAAATATATGACAAAGATTAACAAGAAGGGAAAATTTAGTTTTAATAGTCTTGTGCGTGAATTGAGATTTCTCGAATTTACTAATTCTACATTTGACATTTATGACACTAATAAAAAGAAGATTGACACACTTGACAAAGTAAAATGTGTTGATATTATTGTTGAATTTATTGACATCAATCTGGATATGGTTTCTGGTGTTATTAATTTGAATACTAATCTTAGCACTGTTATTTCTAAAATTGTTATTCCTGAAAAGTCTAAACTAAATCTTGATGAAATCTTTTTTAAAGATAATTTAGATTATACATCTACAAGCGAATCAGAGACACTCACGCCAATATTTAATAATAAACCTGATAATGAAAATAATGATAGTAATGATAGTGACACTAGTGAAGATGATGATAGTAATGATAATGAAAGTTATGAACATAAATTATCAGTGAGTGATAAAATTATTGTATTGACAGACTCAGAAAGTGATTAATAATTTATTAAAATCATTTTCGATAAATTCTTTAATACTTTTCTTTTCATATTCTATTTGCTTTTTAGTTATTATTTTTTTTTCTTTAATTCTATCTTTCTTTATTACTTTATAATTCTTGATATCAGTTTGAAAACCACGCATTTTGTTTTTCAAAACATCATAATTTTTTTCAACATATCCTAATAAATCATAAGTAAATAACCATTTAAAAAAGTTTAGTTGGCATATTGTTGTTTCTATACATTTTTCATTATTGTTTTTATCATAATAATAATCAAATCTCTTGCCTCTTCTAAATGGATCAAAATATTTCTTTGAAAATGTATCTAATTGTGCTTTATAACTTATTTTAATATCAAATAATTCTGTTTTGCCTTCTTCGTCTGTTTCTATTTCAATAGGACACATTGAGTCTGTTTGTTGAGAAGCAAACCACGTAAGCATTCTTAGAGACAATGTGTCATCATTCTTTTTCTTTGATATAATATTACACATTTTATCTAAATTTTTCTCATCGCAATTTTTGAAAAATTTATCAATAATTAAATAATACGACCTTTCTTGTGCTGTTTTAACTGCTTCTTTTAATGGCATTTTGTCAGTTTTTAGTGGTCTCTTCTTTTTTTCCCTGCTTATGCTTTCTTCCCCTGTATCATTTTCATCATCATATTCGCTATCTGAGTAAGTTGTATTTTCTGACATTTTTAATTATAATATTTTGGTGCGTTTAAGTTTTTATTTAGTGTATAATTTTGGGATTATAAGTGTCAATAATAAAAATTGAAAATTTTATATTTAATAAGTTATTATTAAATATTAATCAAAGATGAATTACGGAAACGAATGCTATATTATTTACGACAAATTTGGGGGAGACTCTCATTCATTTAATAATCCATTGACTAAAAAATATGACATAAAATATTTATTTGAGAATATCAAAGATGGATACATAACTGGAAAAAAAGCAATTGAAAAATATAATGATGTTTTTAAGAATAGTGCTCTGAAAATAACACAAGACATAATTCATAATATCGATTATAATATTATCAATATACACTTATTTGATTTTAAAAATGATGATAATTGCAGAATAATTATTTTGGTTATTAGTGTGATGCTTGATAAAATGAAAGAATATTATAAAATACATAAGAAAATTCCATCATTTGATTTTGTAATAGCATCTTGTAAATTTCATACAGAATATACAAATAGTCTGAGTAGTAATAGCACACAAGATACTAATAAGATTAAGAAAAACATAATCAAAAAAGTTATGATACCTAATAGTGAAATTTTGGAAAAAACAATTGATGAACCTGACTTTATCAATACTAAAACACCATTAAGAGACTATCAGAAAAAATCAGTGAAATGGATGTATGATATTGAAACGGAAGAACGCAAATTACATTATGGGGTGAATAATTTATATGAATTAGAAATAGGAGAACTAATATATGATCCATTTTCAAAAAAGACAATGTTTAAAGATGAGCGAGAATTTATTACATTCAAAGGTGGAGCGCTTATTGATGAAATTGGAAATGGCAAGACTATACAAATGTTAACATTATCTCTATTGAATAGAAAAATAAAACCAGAATTAGTGAATACTGAAAAAATGATGCTAAATTCAAGAGCAACTTTGGTTATTTGCCCTAGTCATTTATGTCCTCAATGGGTTCGTGAAATAAAAAATATGATAGTGCTAGACAATTTAAAAATAATAAATATTTTGACTAAGAAAGATTTTGAGAAATATACATATCTGGATATTATTGATGCTGATTTTATTTTTCTTTCGTATAACTTTATTGGCAATAGTGCTTTCGCAAGTAAATATATCGGTCAAATATCACACTTACAAACATATCATAAATCATCTCATTGGTCTCACGAAGCAGTTAAATTAGTATTTGATAAAATGAGAAAAGAATTGGTATCAAACCCGGCGAAATTATTTGAAACAGAAGTTTTATTGCCATTGATAAATTTTCATAGAATAATTGTTGATGAATTTCACGAAGTTTATACAATAAGTAAATATTCTTATGTTGAAAATATTATACCCCATTTTGAAGGTGATTATAAATGGGTTGTATCTGGAACACCATTTAACGATAATGTAGAAAATGATTGTTTCAGTAAAATGATAGATTTTGTAATTAAACCCCAAAATATAAAAATAGATTTATTACAAAATAGAGAAATAAGAGAATATATTGAGAATAATTTTTTCAGACGCAATCAGAAAGATTTTGTTTTGCCAGAATTATCTGAAAAAATAGTATGGTTAAAATTCTCACAAACTGAAAGAATGATGTATAATGCTTACTTGGCAAATCCTAACATTGACAAATTCTCAAGCATTGTTAGACAAATATGTTGCCATCCAAAAATAGCAGAAGAAATTAAAGACATTTTGGGTTCATCAAAATCATTGGCAGATATTGAAAAATCAATGGTTTCACATTACAAGAAAGAATATGAGAAAGCAGAACAAGATGTCAATAAATCTAAATCAAGTATTGAAAACACTGAAAATAATATTATTTTTGCTACTTACAGAAGACAAAAACGATTTTTAAAACAAATGGGATATTTAGTCAAAGTTGAGTATCCCGAACATGTAATTAAAGCACAAAAAATCGAAGAACTTGACAGTATTAGTAGTGCTGATGACAGTGATAATAATAAAGAAGAAGTAAAAATAGACCATTCAACAAAAATAATTGTTAATGAAGAAAATCAAGAAAACATTAAAAATATTTTGAAAATTAAATTACAAACTAATGTTTCAAAAACATTGAACAGTCTTAATGAATTATTAAAAACACAAAAAGACAAATTAAAAGAAAATCAAAAATTATGTGATGGCAAAAAATCGTCTTATGATTTTTTCAATAATATGTTAGACAGAATTAAGAAAACAACTGAGAAAGCACAACTAAAAGCACTAAAAGAAAAAGAAGAAGATGAAGAAGAGGAGGAAGATGAAAATGAAAAATGTGCGATTTGTCTTTGTGGAATAACAGGAGAAAATGTTGGTGTCACTAATTGTGGTCATTTGTATTGTTATGAATGTATTATAGCATCAGTCAAAGCACTATTCAAATGCCCCTTATGTAATAAAAGACAAAACGAAAAAGACATTATGAAAATATCATATGAAATACCTAAAATGTCTATCGCAAATACACAAATAATCAAGAATAAATTAGATTTGATTAATACAGTTGGCACAAAATTAACAAATCTAATATATTACTTGAATTCTATTGATGATAATGTTGTTTTGTTCTCTCAATGGGACAGTCTTCTTAAAAAAGTAGGAGAAGTTTTAGACACTCACGGAATTAAAAATGTATTTTGTAATGGAAATGTATTTATTCGTGATAAAGCAATTAGAGAATTTAATGAGAATGAAAAAATTAAAGTAATTATGCTTTCATCAGAGTCATCAGCATCAGGCATAAATTTAACAAAAGCAAGCAAGGTAGTTTTATTAGAACCAGTTTCAGGAGATTATGAATTTAGAAAGAACACTGAATGGCAATCTATTGGCAGAGTGTATCGTTTAGGGCAAACCAAAAAAGTAGAAATAGTCAGGTTTATTATTAAAGACACTGTTGAAGAAGAAATATATAATATGAATAAAAAAGCAGATGCTAATATTAAAAATAAACTTAATATTAGTTTTGTTAGTGATGAAACAATTACGTTGACTGATGAGAGACTAAAAAAATTAGAAACTGCAATTGTAGCAAGAAATGA
>Ga0214921_10004780_pt1 | contig 19651 bp, 23 predicted proteins | sample LL1505_MetaG_FD_177992 | JGI IMG/M metagenome (GOLD analysis project Ga0214921, IMG submission 177992) | Freshwater microbial communities from Lake Lanier, Atlanta, Georgia, United States - LL-1505 | ecosystem: Environmental > Aquatic > Freshwater > Lake | place: USA: Georgia | collected... | reverse complement strand
TGGTGGGGTTGCGGAAGTTTTTGCACAGCCGCTTGCCCTTCCCGTGCGCGATCTTGGACTGCGGCATGGCCCACTCCTCGTCGTGGAGGAAGTGGCACTTTCCACCAAACTTGCAGCCGCCCTCGTCCTCGTCTAGGTTGAGGTAGTTGTAGCAGTCCGACTTGCCCTTGTCGTGGTTGGAGCTTGTCTTGGCGCCAGGCTTGGCGCTGGGCTTGCCTTCTGATGAGCCGCGGTGCTTGACCGGCGTGAAGCCGTCACTGCTCTTGCCGGAGACGTGCGCCACCTTGTTGATGCAGTCATCGCCGTACTTGCACTTGCCGGTGGCCTGCCAGTACTTGCAGTAGCGGGCACTGCCGCCGCCGGAAGCAGCTTCTTTGGGCTTGAAGCTCGACGTGCTCGTCTCCTTGGGCTTGGAGAACTGCTCGCGATCCTCCATCGGCGACAGCTGGATGATGATCTTCGCGTGCGCAAAGCCCATCTCACCAAAGTTGGTCTTGATTTCCGTTACCGTCCAGCCCAGCTTGGCAAACGGCAGCGGAATCTTCTTGGTGCGCGTCTCCTCAGTGCCGTCCGCAGCCGTGATCGTCTGCGTGATAGTGACCGGCTCCGTGACGTAGGTGGCAACAGCAGCCAAGATCTCAGACAAGCTGCCCATGATCTGGCTGCTCATCATCTTGATCTGCTCCTCGTCGGTGTGCAGCTCCGGCTTCGCACCTCCCTCCTTGGCCTCCTCGTTCTCGAGGTACTTGAGGAGGTTGATGACCAGAATCTTCAGGCTCGCATGCACCTCCGTCTCCTTGCCGTGGTTATCAATGTAGGAATTGAAAAACTTAGTCGTCGCAACGCCATCAACCATCAGCTTGGCTGCAATGACGATCAGCTCCGACGGGAGCTTTGGCTGCTGAGAAGCCTTAATAAGAATGTTAGAATTCGACTCAATCGAGGACATCTTTAACAAATTATAATGCAAATTATAATATACTTGATATACACTTATTTTTTCAATTTTTAACTATATTGCCTAGCTACATACAAACTAGCAAAAGCCCCTAATATCACAAATATTACAAAATTAGGTAAAGCCACTAAATTATTCTCTTTTAGTTCATATCCATTACTAAAGAAGAACGGATGCTTTATTAATATAGATCCAACCACAATTATTAAATACAATATAATTGCATTATATACAGAATCTTTCATATTTTAATATTATATATTTTTTATAATATTAATTTATTGTCGCATAATTATCTAAATTATCACTTTTATTTGGCGTTATAAATACATCAGGATTATCCACTCTTAATTCATTAAACGATATATCCATATTACTATTATTAATATCCGGCTTAGATATTACTACTATTACTTTAATACTAAAAGTATAATTATTTACACTACCATTTAAATTATATTGAATTCTATATTGATCGTCTGTTTGTAACCCATTTGCACTATTTGTACTCATTACATTAAATACATATTGCTTACCTGAATAATAACTTAATTTATCTACTATATATTGATTTATATATGATAGTTTATTCTCATCTGGTACAAATTTAGTTATTTGCTGTAACGCCGGATTAAATTCTCTATAAGCATTTACTTCCTTAATTCTATCTAGAATATTATTTATCGCCTTTAATTTCTGTAAATCTGTTAATGTTGCCCTCTTCTGAAATTCAACTCTATTAGGTACTTCATTATCATCAACTTCTTCATAGTCAATTGGAACTGTCATGTGCTTATCTTTTATAGATGCATTATTTGTTAATAAATTAAATGACGCTTGAATGTCAAATTCTTCCCGATAAAATAATAAATATAATAATCCTAATACTAATACAATTATTAATATTTTAGTATAGTTCATAATATTATATATCAAGATAAATTTGTTATTCCGGAGATATTATTTTTGCCCTCATCTTATTAAAAAATGGATCCTGTGTTAATAATATTTCTGGTGTAACAAATTCTTTATTATGTAATATTCTACCCCTCTCAGATACATATTTACCTTCTGCATATTTTTCTGGTACTACTCTTCTCACAAATTCTTTTACTTCCTTTGGTACTTCATCTAAAGTCCAAAATTCATGAAAAAATCCTTTTCGTGTTAATGTATTAAAAAAATAATGAACATCATAATACTTATTCTGCTCCGGCTTAATATTTATCCTATCCGTCCATTCTGCCGATACTTTTGAATTTTCTACCACTCCTGGAATACACGCAAAATCAAAATCCCATAATTTAATTTGCACACCAATATCCGGTATATAATATTCATGATCATTTATTACATACCTAAATCTTAATTGCTTGTTTTTTATTTCACTCATCTGCACTAAAATATTATTTGGCTTTAAATCATTATGCCTAAATGCAGGATATTTTTTATGTATCACCGCTAATACACTAATAATCTGAAAAAATATTACCTTCCACTCCTTTAATTTCATCGTCTTATAATTACTTTTTAAATAATCTAATAAATCACCACCATTTGCCCACTCTGATATTAATACACTAACATCATCATGATATTCTCCTTTAACATATTTTTCTAAAAATTGCTCAAATTTCTTTGATTCCTTATAACTCTTCGCTAACTTTATAAATGGTGATATATTCGTATTAAAACTTCCTATTGGTAATACTATATGCGGTGTTTGACCACCTAATACAAATTCACTTAATAATTTTAACATCACTAATTCAGCATTCTCTGGCCTATTACTAATATTCACATCCCCATATGAATCTTTTTTAGAATATGCTACAATTTTTACACCATAATTAATAGATTTTCCACTGTCGTTATATGATATACCTTTAAATGTATGCCCAGTTGTACCACTTTTCACATATTGTAATTTACCACCTATTTCATTTATAATTTGATTAAAATCAAATGCCTTTTTATTTAATAATTCTCTAATATCTTTTTTATGATTATCTTGTGTTGATCCTCCCACTAGAACATTTTCTGATGATTTTGTTTTAACATCTATTAATGGTTCTAATTTCTTATCCTTTAATAAATTATGTATAAAATCAATCCTATTAGGGATATGATCAAATTTTGGTTTCTCCACCTTTTTTGTATCCATTACTATTATAATAATTAAATATTTTTTAAATCAAACCAATATATTCATTATAAAACAATTGGCTTAAAATTCTTATTTAATAATTCAGCCTCTTCTGATAATTTAATTTTCCTAATCTCCGGCATAAAACTATCATAATCAGGATTTAATATCTCTGGATGACACATCCAAAATTTACCCTTCATAAATATATCAAAATCATAATCACTCTTAAAATATTCTTTTAATTTATCACTCTTAAATATTACCCGACATTCTACCGGTAAAATATTAGACATTTCTGGAGGTATAACCATCATTAACTGTTCTAATGGTTTTATACTGTATTTATTGTCTAAAATATTAATCTCCGGCTTTTTATTCTCTTTTAAATAATTATATATATCACTTACAAATGGTACATGATGATGTTTATACAACCATAACCAATCTGGACATGTATCAAAATAATATTTTTTAACCCATTCTAATCCTACTAAATATTCTTTACAAATATTGTCAATCTCTTTTTTTGTTTTAATATGTAATAAATTACTATAATATCTTTTCTTGTATTTTATTGGCTCATCTTTCCCTATATTAATACTATTAATATCACTTAACGTTAAATTATCTAATTCAAACATTGCTATCTTCACTGGCTCTATCTCATTCGTCTTATACACCAACCTCCCCTTTTCATATAACTTTTTAAAATATTCTTCTTCTTTACTTGCTAATATTTCTATAAATTTTAAAAATGCTATATCACTTTCATGGATATAATCATTGGTATTCATAAATTCAGGATACATTTCTAATAATGTATCTAAGCCTATTTGACCCTTTGGATGAATTGGTGACAAAGTTAATGATGGAATATTAGGTAAAAAATCATTGCCTAATAAAAATCCCATCACCGTATAATCATTAATTACCTTATTTACATCTAATTTCTTCTCACACTTACTTTGTATATCTTCATATATACCATTTTTTAATCCATCCATATCAACCATCAAAAATCGTTTGGTTGATTTATTGTCGATCTCTTGCGCCTCTCGAAATACATATAACTTTGGTAAATTAGTTGACATTGTTAAAAATAATAGATCTGCATCTAATCCATACACTATTTTAGTTGCCTCATGATTATTATTTTCTTTTAGATACTGATGAATTTTATGCTCACCTTCTCCATGAGTATTAGATGCAGATAGAATAATTTTAATTTTAGTCGTATATGATGGCTTATATTCCTTAGAAAACTTTAATAATTTAATCGCTAACTTCTTCATAAAATTAGTTCCTGGTGTAATAACTGCATTATTCCACTTGGTTACAATCGGAATTTTATGATTAGATAATATAGTATTCCTAATTTCCTGCTCTTTTACAGTTTTAAACCTACGCAATCGTTGATGTTTCATTTTTGCCATAGGTGCTACACCATCAACCGCAATATAGATTAAATCTTGCGGTTGAATGTATTCTAAAATTTCTTCCATGTATTCAATTATCCTAGCAAACATTTTTGCTTCTACTTTATCTGTCTTAATTAAATTCATTGTTTCAAAATAAGTTGGATCTTCTTTCATAATTTCAGCTGCAACTTCAAAACATTTTGGATGTAATAAACAATTCAAATCAAAATAAAATTCTTTTGGTTTTGTTATTGGGTCAGTAATAACAGAGTAATTATTACTCACCCATGAGAAAAATCTTGGTACTCCCATTATATTATTTAATATTAGTATTAATTAATATTTATACTATTTTTTTTCAATTTTATTTATATATAATGCCAGATACAATTATCTATAATTTTCCAACCGATTCTACTTTAATGGGACAACAACCCCAAGGTAGTGTTACATTAAGTGGTAGTGTAATGTATGGTTATACACAATATGGTGGTGTATATGGTAATGCAGGTGCGACTGATTATGGTTATGGTGTATTATTTAAAGCTGATCTTAGCACTAGCACTGTTACTAAATTACATGATTTTGGTGATAGTTCAGTTCCTTATGCACCAGGTGGTACAAGAGAAGATGGTATAACTAATCAAGGTATGATAGATACACCTGTACTTATTGGATCAAAATTATATGGTATTTGTACTCCTTTAACTGGTGGTAGTGGATATAAAATTTACAGTTTAAATACTGATGGTACTGATTATAAATTATTATATTATACTTTAGATATTTTAGCTGGTGGTCTATTCTATATTAATAATTTATTATATGGTATATCTACATCTGGTGGTACTAACAGTAATGGTTATATTTTTTAATTTAATCCATCAACTAATAGTTTAACAGTACTATATAGTTTTAGTTCAACCACAAATAAACAACCATGTGGTTCATTAAATGGTTATCTTGAAGGTTCTAATTATGTAGTATATGGTACATGTTTGCGTTTTAATAATGATAATACACCTACATTATATAAATATAATATAACAACAAATACTTTTTCTAGCTTACATACATTTGTAGCTAATAATCAAGCTCCATTTTATCAAGTTGTTTTTAACTCTGGTAATACTAAATTATATGGTGCCATGAATAGTAGCGGTAGTAATGTATCTACAATATTTTCAATGGATACTAACGATTTATCAGGTACAACTTACACTGTATTAAAAGAATTTAATAATGATGGTACAGAAGGTCTTTTTGTTCCTTCAAGATTATTATTAAATGGATCTGTATTATATGGTTCTTGTGTATATGGTCAGTCACCAAGCCAATTTGGTAATATATTTTCTATAAATACAAATGGTACCAACTTTACAGTAGAATATTCTTTTGGTGATACACCAGATGCTTCATTTCCATTCGGTATTTGCCTATATAATTCCAATATATATGGTGTTGGTTATTTTGGTGGTTCAGGTACTAGCAAACGCCAACCTACACAAAATGCTGGTGCTATATTTACTCTCGGTGCTGGTGGAGGTGGTGGTGCCCCTTGTTTCACTGAAACAACTAAAATCTTAACTCAAGATGGCTACAAAGAAATTAGACATCTATTAAAAGAAGATAAATTAGTTACTGCTGACGGTCGCTTAACTTCATTTAAATTATTCCATTTCAAAATGAATAAAACCGATTTAGATTCAGCGCCTTATTGCATACCAGCTGGTTCATTAGGTGAATCTTATCCTGAATCTGATTTACATATATCTGGCTTACATGCCATTCAAGATAAAAATGGTTTATGGCAATTCCCAATGTACCTTAAAAATACTAATTCATTAATTAAACAATTTGATATTGGCAAACCAATTACATATTACCACATTGAATGCCCCGATTATTTCAAAGATAACTTAATTGTTGAAGGATGCGTTGTTGAATCTTTAAAAAATAATCAAGGTAAATCAGGTATTACTTATTATTGGGATGAAAAACAAAATGGCTTTATCCGCAACAAAGAAGATGAAATTACAGATATGCCTGAAAAATTAAATACTATAGTAGTGTATTCCAACTAAATAGCTAAAATAAAAATATAATTTGTCCAAAAAATATTATATTTTTATATTATATATAATGATTCAAGAAGGAGGTAAAAGACGTAAATCAAAAGTTTCAAGAAAATCCAGCAAAAAATCTAGCCGCAGATCTGTATCTCGCAAATCTAGCCGCAAATCCAAAGCTTCTCGTAAATCTAGCCGCAAAGCCAGCCGCAGATCCAAAGCTTCTCGTAAATCTAGCAAGAAAGCCAGCAAAAAAGGCAGCAAGAAATCACGCCGCGCCGCCAACCCCCAAATCACTGTTCGTGGTGCTCTAATTAAATACGTCTGGGCTAACTTAGACGTTAAGAAAGAAGCTGCGTCCAAAGGCATGAAACCTATTGGCTTACCCGCTAAAATTGTACAAATGGCGTTTGTTGAAGCACAAAAATCCCACCCAATGAAAGAATCAGATAAACAAAGCGCCCCTTACTGGGAAGGTGTAAAGAAAACAGCGATGAAATTACTCGCTGATAACTTAAACAAATACGCTGCAAAAGTTTAAAAACTGCGCTAGCGTAGTTTTAATTTGGTAATCTCGACTCCAATTGCCCAAACGATGTATTATTATCGGGTACAACTATATCATACGAATCTCTCTTTTGAAATATTACATTATATTTATATGTATTATTTGGTAATCTTTTAATTTCTAATATTTGAGGCTCTCTTTTTTGTGATTTACCTTCTTCGCTATCATGAAATGCTTTAGATGCTGCTACATCTACTCTAAATAGTTTATTACCACATGTTGAATTTATACCATCATCTAATTGTGGTGTATGACCTATAATCATACCTTTTATTTTATAACTATTTAATATTGGTTCTAAATGCTCTTTACATCTAGCATCATCAAATGGTAAATGTGGTGGTAATGAACCTAAAATTCTTGTCCAAAATGGACTGTAATTTTGATTATGTAATACTTTTTCTTCTTCTTCAGATACTTGTGATAATTTATTTAATATCCAATTTCTTACTAATGCATTTAACTCATATAATTTATCTCTACCTCTGTAATTTTGTAAAAATTCTGCTTCCATACCAGCGTGAATAAATAAAAAATCACCAATTATTAATACACTTTGTCTTGTACAACCTAACATATTTGCATATTCATTACCTCGACTAAATGCATGTTTTCTTGCATCAACTGCATTATTAAATTTTTCTCCTGTATATGGATCCATATAATTTTTAAATGAATCTATATTAGCATTAGATGTATATGTAAAATTACCATTTACATTCATTATTTCATGATTACCTATTAAACTATATACTCCACCTCCCTCTTTTTTAGCTAATTTATGTAAATATGTATAAAATTTAAATATTTTAATATCATCTGCTTTATCGTGACTTACATGATCACATGATCCATTTATCGATCTACAACTATCATTTTGATCTCCAACTTGTACTACTACAGTATCTTTGCCAATCCATTCATAATTGTTACCAGATCTTTTTATTACTTTAGCTATCTCTAACGAATCTATTACTAATTTTAAATCACCATGTACATCCCCAATAGCAATTATTCTATCTGCTGCAGGCAATATTGTAGGTAATGTTTTACAATTTGAATTATATATTTTATCACTCATAGTATAGTAAAATATTATTTATTTACTCCTGCTATTACTTTTATTTTTTCTTGAACTTGTTCATTTTTTAATATATTTAATATATCTGTTACTCCTGGTGTATTAATAGATTTATTTGTATTTTCTAATTTAGATAATCTTTCTTCTTGATCTATATTTTCCATCATTAATCCTACTAATTTTGCATTTATTTCATTAATTTTATGCTTGTGCATTATTGATACAAATAATAATGCACCTAATATTCCTAGTCTCGGATCCTTACTAGTAAAATATACAATTAATAATAAATATATTATAACATATAATAATTTTGACCCTGCATCAAATGATGGCTTAACACCTAAATATACATACATAAAATCATATAATTCAGGTACCGATATTATTGTTATTATAAATACTATTAAAACTGTATATAATGCATTCCATTTTAATACTGAATCAATGCCATTATCTATATATTGTATATATTGCATATTATTATTTTATAAAAAAAATTGATAAATACTATTATAAACTTTAAACTATATTTATATTAAAATGATACTATCTAGGAAAGGATTCTTTTTACCTAAATCATATAATGATATACTAAAAATTAAAACTAAATTAACTGTAACACCTGTTGTTAATCCAGAATTTGATCTGTCTTTATCCGGTCCTGTTTCATTTCCATTGTATCAAGAAACTGATGAAGGATTAATTATCCCTAGATTTTTTGCCACAAGTTTATTAAAAAAATATAAAAATAATATTAAAATCACTAATCCTACTTCTTTTTTATTCAAAGGTGAATTACGTGATTATCAAACAAAAATTATTGATGATGTTATTCCAAAAATTAAAGAAAATGGTGGTGGTCTAATTAGTATTCCTACTGGTCGTGGTAAAACTATTATCGCTGTTAAATTAGCATGTGAATTAAAAGTCAAAACACTTTTTATTGTTCATAAAACTTTCTTTCTCCACCAAACTAAAGAAAAATTTGAACTATTCTCTAATGCTAAAATAGGTATTTTACAACAAAATATAATTGATATTGAAGGTAAAGATGTTGTTATTGGTATGCTTCAATCTATTTTAAGCCGTGATTATGGTGATGAAATAATGAATCAATTTGATCTTGTTATTTTTGATGAATGTCATCATTTATCATCTAAAGAATTCTCAAAAATTTTTACAAAAATTAGACCTGTTTATACAATTGGATTATCAGCTACACCTAAAAGAAAAGATGGATTGGAAAAAGTATTTCATTGGTTTGCAGGTCCGATGTTATATCATGAAACTGCTGCGACTAAACATCAAGTTCAGGTTAAAACAATTAATTTTAATATTAAACATTATAAATTTAAAAATATTAAAAATAAGTCTGGTCAAGTTATCTTACCTATTATTGTAAATAATTTAGTTTCTATTGACGAACGTAATGAATTAATTATTAAAGAAATATTAGATTTACTAGATGCAGAACCAGAACGAAGATTCTTAATTTTAAGTGGTCGTCGAGAACATTTAAACCAATTATCTACAATGATTACTGATAAAAATAGTTATCTAAAAGAAGAAATTGGATTTTATGTTGGTGGTATGAAAAAAGAAGAACTTTCACTTGCATCTGAAAAAAGTTTAATTTTTGCTACATTTGAAATGGCTAGCGAAGGATTAGATATTTTACAATTAGATACTCTAGTAATGACTACACCCAAAGGTGATGTTAATCAAGCAGTTGGTCGTATTTTACGAAAACAAGCCGATGAATATGAATACCCTCCTATGGTTATTGATATTATCGATGAAATTGAAAGTCTTAAACGACTTGGTATGAAAAGAACTAAATTGTATAAAGATCGAAGATATATTATTAATGGTGTTGAACCTGATCCAGAAGAAATTAAAGAAGTTAAACCTAAAGTAAAAGAAGTTAAAACTGATTTTTCAAAATCATTATTTTAATTTAAACATATAAAATTTACTTAAATATAATATGATTGTTGCGTTAGTTACTGGAGGTAGCGGTGGTATTGGTTATGATATTGTATTATCGTTAATTAAAGAAGGTTATAATGTTGCAGTAACTAGTAGAAGTATGGAAAGATTACAAACTGTGTTTAAAGATGTTAATCCAAATTTAATTCATTTCATTGAAAACGATTTAACAAATCCAGATACTTATTCTAATATTATTAGTTCTGTTGTTGCACGATTTGGTAATATTGATCTTTTAGTTAATAATGCAGGTGGTGGTAAATTAGGTGAAACAATTACATCTACTACGTTAGAGCAATGGAATGAAATGATGATGTTAAATTTAACAAGTGTTTATTTCTTAACACAAGCTGCACTAAAATACATGCAAAATAATAGTTGTATCATTACATTTTCATCAGTATTAGGTTCTAGACCAGTTAATGGATTAGGACCTTACTGTGTTGCAAAAGCTGGTGTTGAAATGCTAACTAAATCATTAGCACTTGAAATTGCTCCTAGAAATATTCGAGTGTTATGTATTGCACCAGCTGTAATTGAAACAAACTTTCATACTAATGCGGGTATGACACCTGAAGCAGCTAAAAAATATTATGAATCATCAGTTAATAATCATCCAATTGGTAGAATTGGCGTACCAAGTGATATTTCTGAATTAGTATTATTTTTGGCAAATAATAGCAAATCTGGATTTATGACAGGTACAGTTATTCCTGTAGATGGTGGTAGATTATTAACTTCAGCATCAGCTGGTTTGAAATAATTTATTAATTAAATTTATATTTCTATTTATTCTTACAATGAAGGTAGTCATGAAATCCATCCTGAATTTGTAAAGGAATTATTTTAAATTATGTTCTATTATTTGTTCAAAATGCACCTCTGCTAACATTCGATCTGTATCAACTGGTGCATATATATCAACTGTTGCATTAAATTCCATCTCATTAGCTGGTGTATTATCTTTGACTATTTTTTTAGGTATTGGTGTTGCATGTCTATAAGGCCCTTTATACCGTTCATTAACTGAAATTTCTTGTTCCCAACATCCCTTTCTAGTTCTTACATCAATACAACACATAGTATTTCTTTGTATTGACGGTAAAATACTCCATATTATTCCCATATTATAGAGTATCTTTAAATTTTCTTGCTTTTTTTATTTTTTCCCGCTTTTTGAATGTTTCTACTTAATTCATCTCTTAAACTATCAGGTAATTTAGATATATGATCAATATATGTTGTTACTTTATTCAAATTATTTAACGCATAATATCTTAATTGCTCATCCGGATACATTCTCTTCTCTAATTCAACTAAAAATTGTCCATTATTATACGCAATTTGTAATAATCTAACTAATTTACCTTCTGGATTTTTATTTATTATTCTACCATGCTGTATTAAATAATGATGCCTCTCCCACTCTTCTTTTGTCATACCAAATTTTTCATCAAAATCATCTGGTATAACACTTAATCCTACTAAATCACCATATATTGCTTTTGATAAATCTTTCCAAACTATTGGAAAATCTGGTATTAATGATTTATATGTATTCCAACTAACTAATCCATCTTTATTTGATTTTCTTGTATTATATCCGTGTCTTATTGTTATCTCCCATAATTCATAAATTAATGGATCCATAATATATTAATATATTTAATTTTTACTTAAATTAATTAAACATGAAATTATCTGTAATTCAGATTCTACTTCATCTGATATAATAATAAATGATTTATATAAATAATCTAATGCTTTAAACCTCACCTCATTGCTTATACTAGCTGAATCCCAATTAATTATCTTTTTTATTAAAAATTGGATAATATCATATCCATCAAATCCTAACTCTTTAATATTATTGTATTCAGTATAAATTTCTTTAAACGTCATCTTGAATAAATTACTAACTATCTTATTCAAATATTCATTAAATGTATATAATGAAACAGAATTTAACGGATAATCAGATATTGTAGCTATTTGTAACAAATTAATCGCTAACCTAATATCACCATTTGAATATTTAACAATTTCATCTACCTTCTTATCCGGTAATTTAATATCTTCTTTATCTAAAATTGTTTTTAAACATTCTGTTATCTTTTTGCCAATGCTAGGAAAGTATATAGGGACACATCTTGATTGAATTTTCTCATCAATTTCTGATCTATTATTACATATAAAAATAAACTTTGTCATCAAAGAATATTCTTTTATCAAATTACTGATAATTTCTTGCGCTTTTTTTGTTAAATTATCTGCCTCATCAAAAATAATAACTTTGCTTAGTTTCTCACCAGTACTTGTTAATGCAATACCTTTGCAAAATGGAATAATTTTTTCATGCACAATATCTAACCCCCTATCATCTGATGCATTTAATTCTAATACACACAAATCATAATTTGATTTATATATCTCCTTTACATAGGCTTTTATTGCACTGGTTTTTCCTACACCCGCATGACCATCTACTAACATATGCGGTACAAATTTATCCTTTATCATATTATTTAATTTCTTGATTATATAATCATCTTGAACAATTTCACTTAATTTGGTTGGTCGATGCTTCTCCACCCATGGCTTGTTTTCCATCCTATCTGTTATTTTCTTTTATATTTTTAATCTTATATAAAAGAAATAAATTTCAACTATTCTCTTTTAACCATTTAGCATACACTTTCATGGCTTCTCTCATATCTGATGTTTGATGTGGATGATATTTAGCACGATTATACATCGTTGTAACTAATAATTTCTTATACTTCATATCCCTATTCTTTATTATCTTCAATGTATCTAACGCCTTTTGCTTATCTTTGAATCCTGTTCCTTTTGTTGATGTTTCTGGATGATCATCATTATATAACGATTTATTAACATTCTTCTTCATAAATATATTTTATAAATTAAATCATAATTTTATCAATAAATTTTAATATAATTGGACACTCTTCCGATATATCATCTACCACACCATTTTCTTTATACTCTCCTATCTTTTTAACTATCTCGTCTTTCGTTAATTTCTTCTTTGTAACTAATATCTCTACTAATTTTAATAATTTATCCTCACATTTTGGATTATATTTCATTAGAATAGATTGCACTAATTCACCCTCTACATCCTCTTTTAATGAATTCATAAAATCTTCTTCAGAACTATTAATAATATACTCCATTATCAAATTATTATACGTATCCTTTGTTTTAATAAATTTAGCCGTAATTTCCTTTTTCTCTATTTCCTTTAACTTTTCTTTATTAATACTATCAATATAATTCATTACTAAAAATTTAATTCTCGACGGTAATTTATCTTTAATTTCATCTAACTGCTTTATCACATTCTCAATTAATGGATAATTATCAATTACTTGCAATAAACTTATTAAATATTCAACTAAATCACTATTAACTACATCTTTATTCACTTTAGCTATAATATCATTAGATATATTAGTAATAATCTCATGAGAAATTATTTTACTGTTATATAATTTTCCAATATATAACATATTTCCAATAAACTTCTGATTTTTAACTTTAAAATATGAAACCTCATCCAATGTTTTATTGTAATTTTCAATAATAGATAAAAATGTATCCATCATTTCTAAATAATTTTTTTGTGCTATACTAACTGCTACAATTCTTGGGCATATATAATCTGTTATCTTATCCCCGATTTTATAATACCACTTTCCTCCCTCTATTATCTTTGTTAATAAATTCATATATAAATGTAATACTCCTAAAGAATTGTATGATTCACATGATTTTTCATGTATAATCTCAATAATTTTTCTCATATTATTAATATCTTTAATATCCATTCCACATATTTTTCTCTCTGTCTCTGTGTATAATGTAGAATCAATATTATTTAATAGCAATAAAATAGAATTTACAATGTTGTTATTGATTGTTCTCCATTTTTGTGAATTTATCTGATTATAATTAATCTTCTTCCTATTTTCTTGATATTGTGTTGATTGTAAAAATAATTCATTTATCCAATCAAAATGAGTTGATAATTTTTCAGAAATTACTTCATCTTTACCAGGTCGTAAAGACAATACAAATTCTGGAGCATATCTAATAAATGTCGCCATTCTTATTATGTATCATAATATTGTTTTAAGTTAATTATAAATCAATTTTCTAATTCACTTCTGTGAAACCAACAATAATATTTTGATTCTGTATCAATATATACTGATTGTCTTTTACACTTATTACATGGTTTATTACTATCTAAATCATCTATTCTTGTAAAAATAATTTTATTATTGTTTATTAATATTTCTATTTTTTCTTGATTTTCTTGATTTTTTCTTATATTTGCAGATATTTGTAGCATTTGTATATTGATCAAATTTAATACATTGTTGATGTACATGTTCTTGCATATCTTGGGTAATATTGATATTTGCATATTTAGGTATGGTAGGTTTTTTGTTAGGTGATATTTCATTGTAAAAGCAAATATATTCTTTTTCAACTTTATCTCCTATCAACATATATTATGCACATACTTTAATAGTTACTTAATTATTAAATAAAATTGAATAAAGAAATAAATATATCAATTTTTAATTAATCAATAAAATGAATTCGATCGTAAGTAATTTAATACATAAGCGACTGAATATCAAGCATCCGTCTGAGCCTTACACCCATGCGTCGGCCGTGATCAAAGATTCAAAAAAAGCGTGTCCACAATGTAATTACTTATGGATATAATTGTTACCGTGGAATTACTAATATGAATAATGGTGCTACTATTCATGCTGAACATTTTGCACTTAATAAATTAAAAACCAGACCAAGAAATAAAAAATTATTAAAAATTAGTATAGTTGTAATTAAAGTTAGTAATACTGGATTAATTAGTATGTCTAAACCATGTAAGCATTGTGTTGAAAATATGCAAAAATTAGCAAATTTAAAAGGATATACGATTGAAAGTGTATTCTTTTCAAATAGTAAAAGAGAAATAGAAGAATGGTCATATACAGAATTAGAAAATGATCCACATATGCATGTTACTGATTTTTATAAAGCAAAGGAATTAAAAAATTTTAATAAAAAATAAATAGTATATATATGAATATTGATATATCTGAAATTTCCAGTAGTATAACACCAGTTAGATGTACAACCAAAAGTGTAATTAATCCAGTATTTAAAATTGATAGTGTTAATAATGATTTATTTAAAATAATCAATACTATTGATAATGGGTCATGTTTAATTGATGCATTATTATTATCAACATCACATTATTATAGATCATTATCTATTGATGATAGACAACCTAAATGCAATGAATTTAGAACAAATGAATTTATAAAATATGTACCTGAATCTGAAAAACCATTAGTTAGTAATTGGCGTGAATTTTTATATGATATTCATTTACAATTTTTTGCATCTCATTATAAAATTAATATAATTATTTTTAACGATTTATCTGTAGTTATTAATTCTAGACAAATTGGTATCTTACCAAGAATAAATATTGTTTATGCTAACCATAACGATAAAAACGGATTTCCATATATTTTTATGTATAATCATGGTCAAGAATTAAATAATAATTGGGAATGGGTAGGAAGACCAAAACCTGCTACAATTAAAGATTTAGGTATTGATTGGTATATGGTACAAGGTAATCATTATTCTTGTATTACATATAAAGATAAATTTGCGATAGATTTTTTATTGGGAACTAGATTATATCAAGTATTATACACAGAATATGATAAAAGAAATATTAGTACAATTCCAGGTATAAGAGATTTAATTAGTAGAGAATTAGCTAAAGCAATTACATATGAAAAAGGTGATTGGGTAAATTATCTTAAAGATCCTAAAAAAGATCAAGAAGATGCATATGAAATAACTAATGTAAATACATCTAAAAATACAGTAGATATTGAAGGTTCTCGTTATGGTCGTAAATACAGTAATATATCATTTGCAGATATTAAAAAAGTTGGAACTTAAAAAAATTGAATTTAAATAAATTGTAATAACGTCATAATTTGTACTAGAGGTTGTCCCCCATATTGTATATTAGCATCTATTATTGATAATTGTTCTAATAATTTATGATGATCATTCTTAATAGCATATTTAAATACTTCTAATAATAAATATTCTGGTTGAATATTTTCTTTAATTAATTTTGCTAACACAATTTCAGGTTTTTTGTAATTTTCTAATAATATTGGTAAAAATATATCATTAGGAATCGTGTTATATTGTAACTGTGTTATCATTTTACGTAAATCACCGTTTGTAATTTCATAAATATTTTTAATTTGTTCTTCTGTTACAACTAATTTTTCTTTTTTAATAATCTTATGTAAAATCTTATTTGCTGAGTCTAGCGATATTTGCTTGAATTGAAACGCTCTAAATCTTGATATAATAGGATTAATTAATTTATTCAAGTAATTACAAATAATTATAAATCTTGTTGAATGACTAAAATCATCTATAATCCGACGCAATGCATATTGAGAATCATTAGTAAGTGCATCTGCTTCATCAAGAATAATTAACTTGAATGGAAATTCAGATGAATCGCATAATAATTTTGCAAAAGTTTTAATTCTTTCTCTTACCATTTTAATACCTCGTTCATCAGATGCATTCAGTTCTAATGTATAATCAGAATATTTAGCACCATATAAATGTTTAGCTAAGCTTAAGGCAATAGTTGTTTTACCAACACCAGGTGGTCCATAGAACAATAAATTTAACATTTCTTTTTTTTCTAAAATACCCTTAATAGCCATAATAACATCATTTTGCTCTACTATATTATCTAAATTTATTGGGCGATATTTTTCAACAAACGGTAATTTAGAACCCATAATAATTGAAATTATATTACTATATTTATATGTGTTTATAAATAAATAATTTCAATAATCACAATGGAAATCCTAGATATTAGCCTTGTTTCCTCTCTACAATGGAATACTATTAATGAAGATTGTCAGATTTGTAATAATCCAATTGGATCTAATTGTAGTAAATGTAGTATTAATATGAATCAAATGGAATGTCTATCTATTACTAATTGTAATAATGGATGCAAACATAGTTTTCACGATCATTGTTTAAAATTATATCATAATAATAATTCACTAAAATGCCCTATTTGTATTAATCCTTGGGTAACAAATAAATAATATATAAATATATACATTTATTAAATAAAAATGGTAAAAAATACTACAGGTGGTAGCAGACATAAAAAACAAAAAAACAATGTACTTAAAGTTACTCGTAAAATTACTTTAATTGAAGATGAAAATGAATTTTATGGACAAGTTACTTTATTTTTAGGTGGAAATATGGTTACTGTTAGAAAAATTGGAACTTCAACTGAAATTAGATGTAGATTGCGAAAAAGATTACCTAGAATTAATAAATCAGATATTGTATTATGTTCTATACGTGAATTTGGTGCAACTCAAGTTGGAGATGTTTTACTTTTATATAATGCAGAAGAAATTAATATATTAAAAAGGGATAATCATATACCATGCGATACTATTGTTGATGATTTATTTATTCAAGAAAAAAATGAAGATGAAGAAAATGATGAATTAAGAGAAGAAAATAAATTAAAAAATGAATTAGCAATACGTGATAGCAGAGAGAATAAAGAGAATATAGATGAAAATGAAAATATTAATATTGATAATATATAAAACGTTTAATTAATATAAATATATTATTAATAATAAATATGAATAGATTATTATTAATAATATTATTAATTGGTATTGGTGTGTATATATATTTAATATTAGTTCAACCTAATATAACGCATTTTACTAAAGAACATTCTGGAAAAATGATTACAAATGATTTTAGTAATTATAATAAAAATCCTAACAATTTAAAAGTACATTTTTCAGATAAAGTAGAAATTAAACATATTGAAAATAAAGATGATACTGAAAGTTTAGATGAATTATTTTTGTTAAAACCACGTGAAGTTGAAAGTACTAATCTAACTATGTCTGAAAACGAATATTTTAATTAAAAATAATATATTATACATTAATATGGATACCTTATCTTTAATTAATAACGCTAAAAATTCAATAAAAAATTATGCTTCAAAACAACCGGATAATTCAAGGTCAAAACCTATATTAAATTATTTGGCAAATATATCTCCTTGGAATGCTGAAAAAGATTTTAAAAATCTTAGAAAAGAATTATTAACTTCTATTGAAGATGATAATACACGAAACACTCTTGGTAAATTAAATAATTTAGCAGATGCTAAAGATAATGCTACAATATTTGATAAAATAAGAATGATTAAACCTATTATTCATTATACTACTGGAACTGTAACACCAGATGACATTAAAACTACATTAGATGTAACAAATAATGTTGCAAATAGTAATAGTTATGAATATAATAAAAAATATAATCAAGATATTGATCAATTAGATAAAAAAGGTAAAAAATACATGGGTGGTCTTAACTCAAATTTTAAAGAAAAAATAAAAGAAAATTATAAAAAAGTTAATGGTGGTAATGTAGATAAATTTAATAAACTTGCTAGTAAATATGGTAATAAATTAATGGGTGGTTATCTTAATAAATTACACAAATATGCTGAAGATAATAACTATAATCCTAGTCATATTCGAGATGCATTAAATAAATATGGGGGATTATATGCAGATAAATTAAATAATATTATTAAAAGAGCTAATAAAAAAGCACCTAATATTCGCATGAAATTTAAACCTATAGATTATTCAGGTGGTGCAATAAAAATATTATCTGAAAGTGAAATTAATGATTTAGCACCTCAACCCGAATATGGATCTCTTGCTGAAGAAGCATTTAAAAGAGATCAAACATCTGAAAATTCTGATAAATCTGATAAACTTCCTGATGGTTGGACAAAAAAGAAATGCAATAAAGATACATATTATAAAATAAAAAGAATGAAAAATCCACAATGGAATGAACCAAGTAATGATAAAAAGTTTGATAAATTTATATGTGATGATGATGATTATTATGAATATAGAACTGGATATACACAATTTGACTTTCCAAATGAAGAAGATACTAAATTAGCAGAAGCATATGTATATGATGAAACAGAAGAAGAAAATATATCAGACGCTGATATGGCTTTTTCAGAAGAACCCCAATTTGAAGATGATATACCTACACCACCTGATTCAGAAAAATCTTTATCCAGAGAAAATGCTAGTAGAAATTTGATACCTACACCACCTGAATCAGAGATATCTTTATCCAGAGAAAATGCTAGTAGAAATTTGATACCTACACCACCTGAATCAGAGATATCTTTATCCAGAGAAAATGCTAGTAGAAAT
>Ga0214921_10004779_pt1 | contig 19652 bp, 11 predicted proteins | sample LL1505_MetaG_FD_177992 | JGI IMG/M metagenome (GOLD analysis project Ga0214921, IMG submission 177992) | Freshwater microbial communities from Lake Lanier, Atlanta, Georgia, United States - LL-1505 | ecosystem: Environmental > Aquatic > Freshwater > Lake | place: USA: Georgia | collected... | reverse complement strand
CGCGGGGCGGGCCGCGCGCTCGCCGCGGCGCTCGCCCCGCCGCGCGACCTCGGCATTGCGGCGGCGGCCGCCAGCGGCGCGTACTCGTCGACGCTTTTCGCCATCGAGTGCGGCGCGTTTGATGGATATGCGCCCTCGGCGGCCCCGAAGGGGTCTTTTGGGGACACCTCGGCTGCTGACGATGGCGAAGATGACGCAAACTCAAATGCCGAAACAAACGCAAAGTCGCTCGCCGCGCGGGCCGCGCGCGACCCGACAGCTGTCGAGTCGCCGCTGTTGTCGGCGCTCGCCCGCCAGCGGTTTGCGTATGTCCCGCTAGGCGCGCAGCCCGCGCGCGTTATCCGCGCGGCCCTCGCGCAATCACGCGCGGCCGCCGACTTTTACCTAAGTGGCGCGGCGGCCACCCTCGGCGCGTCTCTGTGCGCGCTGGCGCGGGCCGATCGCTCAGATACGGTCTCCGGCTTGGTAATTGCAATGCGCGCGAATCGCTCTGAATTTAGGATTACCGACCTTGTTGTAGACGCGCGTCGGCCTGATGTGCGTCAGGCGGATGCGCGTCGGCCTGACGCGCATCAGCCCGACGCACATTTCGGAGACCGGGCGCTGTACCTCTGTGGCCGACTCGCAGAAATTGAGCTGGGGGTGGCCGCGGCGACCGAAACCGCCAGCCTCGCGAGGCGCTACCGCCTCAGCGTACTGGATTCGATTAGTCGCGCCGGGGCATTTCACGTGTATTTGAGTGCCCTCACTGAGGGCCGCGACGCGCCCACAGTCGTCGACTTCCTCGAGCGCTTATCCGCGGCGGCGGCCGCCAACCACACTGCCATTGCGGCCGCCGCGGTTGCGGCGGCCGCCGCCGCGCGATCGCAGCTGCTGGTGAGCCTCATCGAGGAGAAGCTCGGGGCCGCGCGCATGCGCGCGCTGGTCGCCGGGCTCGGGGCGCAGGCCCGCGGCGCGCCCGGCGGAAAGCTCGCGGCCTTCAGCGCGATCGGCGCCGCGCTCGGGAGCCCGGCGGCCGTGCTCGCGGCGCTGACGCCGCGCGAGCGCGCGCTGGTGGAGGCGGCGGCCGCCGCGGCGGCCGCCGCGGCCGCCGCGGCGGCCGACGTCAAGTGCCCCCACGCGACCCTCGCGCGGAAGCTACGCACGGCCCCCACGGCCGCCGCCGCGCTCGAACACCTGCGGGAGCTCCTGAAATTAGTGGGGGCGCCGCTTTCAGACCCGGCGGGCGCCGACGAGAAAGGCGGGCGGCCCGCCCGCATCGAGCGGGCCGCCCCGGAAGCCCTCCTCGGCTGCCGCCGCTGCGGGCAGCCCGCGCTGTGCCCGCACGTGCGCGACCGCGTCGAGCTCGAGGCGCGGGGCGCGCCCTACAGCGAGGTGCGCGCGCGCCTCGAGCGGTACGCGCTGCGGGTCGGCGGCGACGCCTCCGCCTACTACTGCCGGCTGTGCGCCGAGCAGCTCGCGGTCGCCGACGACGACCGCGAGTCGCTCGGCGCCGCCGCCGCCCTCGGCCGCTTCGGCGACCTGGGCGCCGGCCTGCGCACGCGCATCTGGGCGCTGGCGCTGGCGGCCGTGCGCCACGCGCGGTTCGCCGTGCCCACCGACGAGCGCGCCTTCGCGCGCGCGGCCGCAGACGCGGTGACGCCCCTCGTCGAGGCGGCGGTGGCGGCGGACGCCGCCGTCCGCCGCCCGCGCGCGCGCGGCCGCCGGCAGCGGCAGGTCGCCCTCGCCGACGCCGCGGCCCAGCGGGAAGAGATCGAGCCCCGCGACGAGCTGCGGGCAGCCATATTTGTTTACGCGTTTCTGCTCGACGCGCTGCAGCGGGCGCCCGCGGCGAGCGGCGCCGGCGCGGGCAAGGGCGGCGCATTTGCCGCCGGCCCCGTCGGCGAGCGGCCGAGCGCGGTCGCCGAGCGGATGCTGCAGCGGATCGCCACCGAGCGGCACGCGCAGATCGCGCAGCTCGAGGACGTCTCGGCCGAGTACCTGCGCGTGCAGTTCACGGCGGCCTACCGGGCGGTGCAGGCCGCCCGCGGCGACGCGCCGGCGGCGGGGTCGACGCCGGACCCCGCCGCCGCGATGGCCTCGGCGCTGACGGCGCTCGACCCCGCCTACCGCTACGCCGCGACGGCGGCGCGGGCCGCCGGCGACCTGCCGCTGCCGGCGGCCGCCGACCCCGCGGCGGCGCGCCGCGAGTTCGAGCTGGTCCTCGGGGCGCCCCTCCCTGCGCTCATCCAGAGCGCGCGCGAGGCCGCGCGCGACCCCGCGCTGGCGCCCCTGTTCGCGGGGCGCCCCGGCCTCGAAGTGCCGGCGGGGACCGCCTACGAGTTCTGGGTGAAGGGCCCCCGCGTGATACTGTACACCAATATCTACGAGATCGCCGTGGGCAAGGGGGCGCCGCCGGCCCGCGCCGCAGACATTGCCAAATTCTACAGCGCCGAGCCGCTTCCGGCGGCGGCTGAAGCGGCGATGCGGTTCTGGCTCGGCGGGGCAACGCACGCTTCGCAGCGCGTGGGCGCTGCGGAGCGCGTGGGCGCTGCGGAGCGCCCACACTCTGCGGGCCCACACGCTGCGCCGCAAAATACAGCTAAAGGCTCGGCGGCGCCCGCGGCGTGGGTCGCCGCCGAGCCCGAAGGCGCCGCGGCCTCCCGCGGCGCCTACTTCGAGGCCTGGCGCCTCTTCGTGCAGTACACAACTGCGTACGCGAGCGAGACCGCCGCGGCGGCGTATGCCGCCGCGCTCGCCAGCTATAGAAGCGCCGAGGCGGCCCTGCGCCTCGCGCGCGCGTACGCGCTCGTGCGGCCCGAGCAGCAGCCGCTGGCTGCGGCCGTGGGGGCCTCGCAGCGCTTTGTCCCGGCAGATGTCCGCATCACCGACTTGTATGACGAAAAAGGAGTCCGCCACAAGTGGAAGGAGTTTATATTTGAAGACAAATCGAATGAAGACGGCAAAATGGAAAAAATTGAAGGCAACGACAAAGTTTCGGCGGCGCGGGTGTCGGGGGCGCTGGACCAGGCGTCGCAGCTCGTCGATGTCGCCTGCACCGTTTGCGGCGTGCGGCAGTCGGCGACTGGCACGCTCGACGCCGCGCGCGCGGCGGCGTCGTTGCGCGCAAACTCCGAGATCGAGGCGTTCTACATGTTCTACGAGACCCGGTGCCCCAAGGGTTCCGCCGTCCACGAATGGCGCGACGGCCGCTGCGTCACCTGCGGGCGCGCGCCGGCCGACACCAGCGGCGATGCCCGCCGCGCGTACTACGACAAGTACGCGGCTGCTTTCGACCAGGCCCGGCTCGCGAGCCAGCCGCTCGCGAGCCAGCCGCTCGCGAGCCAGCCGCTCGCGAGCCAGCCGCTTGCGAGCCAGCCGCTTGCGAGCCAGCCGCTCGCGAGCCAGCCGTTTACTCCCGACTTCTCGGCGCTCGTCGAGGCGGCGACTCTCGCAGACACCTCGCCAGCGGTGCTGCAGGCCATTGGGGCGTCGGCTGGGCGCGAGTTTGCCGACATCGCCGTGGGGCGCAAGGCCCCGCCGCCGCCGACGAGCGTCTCGGACCCCCGGATCTACGCGGCCGACGCCGCCGCGCGCGCGCTGCTCGCCGACTTTGGCTCCTGGTGCCGAAGCGGCGCGCTTGAGCCAGAGGTCGCCGCGTCGGCGGTTTCGGCCGACATCGGCGCAAACTACGGGGCGCGCTTTGCGGCGCTGCTGCGCGCGCACCCCGGCGACGCGCACGCGTTCGCCATCCAGAGCCTCTGCGAGTTCGCGCTGAAGATCGCAAAAATGGGGCCGGCCGGCGACGAGTTCGCGCGCCGGGCGCTCGCCGCCGTCGTCCGCGGCGTGCGCCGCATGTCGAAGCCGGGCCCCTTCGACTGGGCCCTCTTCGGCGGCGACCGCGACCGCGTCGACGAGCTGGCGCAGGCCCCCGACCAGGTCGGCGACGTCGGCGAAGACGTCGGGCTGGCGCGCAGCGAAGACCCCTACGAGACTGTCGAGGGCTCGAGCCGCAATATCGACTTCGAGGTGGAGGGGAACCCTAACGAGGAGCCGCCGTAGCGGCGGGCTCGGCGGGCCGCTGGGCGGGCCGCTTCGTGGTCCGCTTGGCAGCCGCTGGTTCAGCAGCCGCGTTGGCCGCCGGTGCGGCCGCATCGGCCGCCAGTTCGGCCGCTTCGGCCGCCGGTGCGGCCGAAGCGGCCGGCTCGCCGTAGTTGAGCAGGCGCCAGTAGCGCGCCGCGCGCGCCAGCCCCAGGCGCGCGGTGCCGTCGCCGTGTGGCAGGCGGTACTCGGCGGTCGCGCTCGGCGCCGCGGTGGCGAGCTGGCGCAGGCCGCCGGCGGCCGCCAGCAGCAGCGCCGCCGCCGCAGGGGTCACGCCCCGCAGCCCGGAGACGATGCGCACGGCGACGTCGGGCGCGGCTGCCGCGCCCGCGGCCCCCGCCGCCGCGACGGCCCGCAGGCTCGCGATGGCGCGGGGGTGGGCGGCCCGCCCGGTCGCTGTCTTCAGCGACTGGATGCGCGCCGCCGGCACCCGGCCGCTGACGAGGCCCGCGACCGAGAACTGCGCCGAAATTATTTTTCCCTGCAGCAGCGAGACGCCGTGGAGGCGCGCCCACAGGGCGGCAACCGCCTCATCGTCGGGCACCTCGATGCGGCCAGTTAGGCCCTCCGGAATTGCCAATTCGCCAACTGCGGGTTCGACGGGCGGCGCGCCGCCCGCTTCTGTTGCGGGTGCGCCGCCCACAACGGCGGCGGGCGCGCCGCCCGCGACAGCAGTGGGCGCGCCGCCCGCGACAGCAGTGGGCGCGCCGCAATCGCTGTCGAACCGGTCGAACGCGTCGAGCAGGTCGACGAGGCGGCGCGCGGTGTGCGCCTCGTTTTCGGTCTGCACCACCATGATCGAGTCGCGCACCATCATGTGGGTGATCGCCGCGAGGATGCTCGCGTAGGGGATGCGCGCGAACCGGCGCCCCGGGCTCGGGAAGGCGGGGCCCTCGACGATGTAGTAGAGCTGGCAGCCGGTGCGGGCGCGCAGGTCGCGCATCTTCTGCAGGTTCGCGTGGCGCCCGTCTTTGAAGGATGCGGCGAAGTCGGCGAGCGTCTTGCGCTCGATGCAGGCGCGCACGCGCAGGCCCGGGACGTCCGAGTCGGTGCGCGCGACTGTGTCAGTCGATGCGGCCGCCGCAACTGACACAATCGCGCGCGGGCGCGCGCAAACCAAGTAGTCCCCGGTGTTGACCTGGCGGTTGGCGAGGAGGCGCTCGGCGCCGAGCGCGGTCGTGAGGAAGGGGGCGATCGCCCGCTCGCGCGCGTCGGCGATCAGGTAGTGGCGGCCAGCAATTGCAGTTGCAGTCTTGGCTACAATCGCAGTTGCGGTTGCAGCCATCTGCGGCGCTATAACAGCTATAGTGAGTCCCTAACTGGGTTACAGTTTTTTGCGACAAAAAAACAGCATTTTTTGCTGTTTTTTGCGCGCAACAAATACGCACATGTCGAGCCGCCCCAAGTCTGCGGCGAAAAGGCCCGCGAGCGCCCGCGCGAAGACGCCGAAGGGCATGACCAAGGCCCAGCTGATCGGCGAAGTTGCCGGAAAAGCCGCCCTCTCCAAGTCGCAAATCTCCAGCGTGTTCACCGCGCTCGCCGAGCTCATCGGCGCCGAAATCAAGGCCGGCCGCCCGGTCACAATCCCCGGCCTAGTGAAGGTGACCGCCCAGCACAAGCCGGCGACCCCCTCGCGCCCTGGGCGTAACCCCTTCACGGGCGAGTCGATCACTATCAAGGCCAAGCCCGCGCGCCGCGCGGTCAAGGTGCGCCCGGTCAAGGCGCTGAAGGATATGATTTAAAGTTGCCGCGGTGGGGCGCAGCGCTTACCAATTTTGCCGCGCGGCGGGGCGCCAACTCAATTCCCAATTTCAAAGAAATTGAAAATTGGAAAAACGATGCCATTTTTTGCAACTTCAATTTCAAAGAAATTGGGAATGCAAAAATGGCATCGTTTTCGCTTACAAATTTGTCCCCTTCAATTCTTCGAATTGGGGTCGCGGCGAATTGTATTTTGTCGACAAAAAAGTAAATACTTTATAAATTTGCAATTCACTGTGGCGAGCGGCAAAAATGCAGATTGTAAAAGTACTTCTTTTACTGCTACTTGTGTTATTAGTAATAATTGCCCACACGGTGGCCGCGTACCGGAGCCGGATGCCGTGCCGGCGGCGCGGCGGGGGGGGGGCGGGCGCGGTCGAGCCCGGCGCGGCGGCCGCGGTCGAGCCGCCGGCCGCGGCGGCCGCCGCCGCGGCCGCGGTCGAGCCGCCGGCCGCGGCGGCCGCGGCCGCGGCCGGCGAGCTGCTGCCAACCAAAATACCCCGTATGAAGGTAGCTACAGGTATTTACGATACAAGCACGCACACTATTAATCTTGACATCGACTCTGTTGCCGAAGACAAGCGGCTCTGTATAGATGAGGTTTATGAGCTCATTAAGACGATTCCAGAATGGGCGTGCTTGGAGTGTCAAGAGCAGCAACGCGGGGGGATTGTATGCTATAAGTGCGACACCCCACGCCAGAGCATCCCTGCGTTGTACAACCTTCGCGACACGTTTGCATGGCAGACCTGCGAGAGGCTGGCAAATGAGCTCCTCCTAGATGCGTGCGCCGGTCGAAGTCAAAATATCGACGATTCGATCAAGACGTTGATCGAGACACCGTACGACGAATTGGTAGAAATGTTTAAACTTCGATCAGAGTTAGCTAAGACTATCATGGGAGGCACTAAAACTGCTGACGAGCTGGTGGCCGGAGCAAAAATATTGTTTGAGCCCATTGCCATACCGCTAGCCGCCGTTCTCAATATAAAAATACCATTAATTACTGCATTTGATAAACCACCCATTTTAAATCATAACGATTTCATATTCCGGAAGTCAAGCGTCCAGAAGTTATTAACCAATGGAGTCACTGTGGTTGCTTCAATCATTACTTCCGACGTTATGTTAAATCCATTGAAAGATATTGGTTGTATACGATATTTAGATATTTCTGGCATTGGCGTCTGTATGCTGGGGATGAAACACTCTCTAAAAATCGAGCAAAATGTCTTCCAATTAACTGGTTGGGAGGGGCCAATGTGTCCGTCATTCGCGGATTTGCTTTTCTATATACGCGCTGCGCCCAAATTCAACCCGCAAAAAGACACATTGCGGTATATACCTGCAACTGCAGCTGCGGCTTTAAATGAACCTGGTGTTTCCAATACATTCACACAGGAACGCAGTAATAAATATGGGGAAATACCTGCGCCGAAAAATGCCCAGCTGCCGCGATTCGCCCAGCCGTCGCCGCAAAATGCCCAGCCGCTGCGAATCGCCCAGCCGCCGCGATTCACCCGGCCACCGCCACAAAAAGAGGAAAGTTCATGCACATTAATGTAACTAATTGCAAAAAAAGCTGAGAGTTACTGGCACCTGTTGTCCATAGCGGCGAGCGAGCACTTCCCAGATCCCCTTGCCTAGCAAGGCTCTGCCGCAAGCGCATTGTGTGCGCCGCGGCACTAGGCCAGGGGTAGGGCAAAGCCCTTTCCGAGGGGGGGGGTCGAGCGTTGCTGCGAATGCTAGCTCTATTCAAAGAATTGAGCTAGCATTCACAGTCGGGGCGGGCCCAGGGCGCTCCGGGCGGCATAGCCGCCGCTGCTTCGACATAAGTTAGCTGCCTTTGTTTAATTTGACTCGCCTACTCGGCCGGCTCGGCGTACGCGCGAAGGGCGACCTCGGTCGTCGCGTAGTCTTTCGCGAGGGCCGCGTACACCTTGTCGCCGTCGAACAGCGTGAGCGTCCCGTGGAACACCGAGACCGCGAACTCCAGCTCGGCGGGCAGCGCGAGGGGCGCCTCGCTGCTGAAGGTCAGGCGCCCCCGGAAGGGGGCCGCCAGGCTGCGCGCGCCGGCGCCGACGGCCGGGCGCACGTGGATCTCGACCGCCTGGTTCGCGACGGGGGCGCCCTTCGCGTCGACGACGATCAGGTAGCCTTTTCTGGTGTGGTGATTTTGGAAGTTGTAGCCCGCGGGCCCGTCGCTTGGCGCAATAAACAGTTGGAACTCCTGCAGGTTGGCGCTGGCGGCAAAGTCGGGGGTCGCCGCCCAGTAGCCGCTGAGGAACTCGCCGTACTTGCGGCGGGCAAACGCGCCGGCGGCGAGCACCGTAATTATGATTATGGTGATGGCCGCCGCGATCGCTGCCGCCATAGGGTTTGACGCCAGCTGCTCGAACATGGGCCTTATATCTATCTTTTGTTTTTTTCCAATCTTGCCGCTCGCCGCGGCCTCAATTCGAAGAATTGGAGTAAGCAAAAACGATGCCATTTTTTGCATTCCAATACTTTGGAATGCAAAAAATGGCATCGTTTTTGCTTACTCCAATTCTTCGAATTGAGGCCGCGGCAAGCGGCAAATTTAAGAATCGTCTTCGTCATGCTCCGAGTCGTCGCCGTCGGCTGCCCCGTCGGCAGCCCCGTCGCCAGCGACTGGGACGCCAGCAGCGGCCTTCGCGGCCTTCGCCGCGCGGGCGGCGGCGGCCGCCGCGGCGGCAGCCGCGGTCGCGCGGTTGATCATCTCCTCGGTCGCCGCGATGTTCGCGGGGGCGTCGCCCAGGGTCCGCATGACCGCCCGGAGCTTGTCGGGGTTGAGCGTCCAGCTGCGGGCGGCGGCGGCGCGGCCGAGGTCGAACGCCGAGGCCGCCGCGCGGCAGGCGACCGCCTTGAGGTACGCGATGAACACGGGCAGCACCTTCTCGAGCGCCTGGCGCGCCGCCGGCGTCGTCAGCTCGGCGACCTTGCCCAGCAGCACCGCCGGCCCCTCGAGGTCCCGCTGGAGGGGGTCGGCCCGCAGCTGCGCGTCGACGCTGCCGCTGGCGGCGGCGAGCGCCGCGAGGTAGCGCGCGGCGTAGTGGTTGGCCGCCGCCCCGGCGGCCACGATGTCTTCGATCACGGGGCGGGCGCCGGCGGCGGCGGCCGTCTCGCAGAGGTCGGCGAGCGCCGCCACGACGGCGGCGAGCATCTGGCGCGCCCCGCTGGTGATTGCGATTGGCTTCGCCGGGGGCAACACCGCGGGCGCGGGCGCGGCGGGCGCGCCCGCGCCCGGCACCGCGGGCGCGGCGGCGCCCGGCAGCGCGGGCGCGGCGTCGCCCGAAATGTCAGCGGCCGGGGCGGCCGCTGGGGCGGCTGCTGGGGCGGCCGCCGCGGGGGCCCGGCGGCGGCCCGCGGCGGCCAGGCGCCCGGCCTCGTTAAGCAGCCAGCTGTCGAAGTGGCGCGGGGGGCGGCCCGCCGCGGCCGGCGCATGACCGGCGAACGCGGGGGCGCCCGAGGCGGCCCCGACCGCGTGCAGGTGGGCGAGCGCGTACCGGTAGGCGAAATCGCCGCAAACCTTGTTTACGCCAGAGTTTCCAGTAATGATTGATTCGGTCATTGTATAAATTCGAGAGGCGGTTTCAGTTTTGAGTATAGTATTTAGTACATCCCTCTAGTTCAATTTTGCCGCTCGCCGCGGCGGGGCGCAAATTCAATTCCCAATTTCTTTGAAATTGGGAATTGGGAAATTGAAGAATTGAGGTCGCGGTGAATTGCAAAATCCCTGCAAATGCAATTTTTGCAACCCCTCAAATACGCAAAACGCTGCAGTAATCTGTTTTACGCGTATAAAGGTTAATTACCCGAATTGAACCGATTACGTCAATCTTATATAGACGTCGATGGCAAGCATTGGAGTGTACGGGGGCGCCCGAAAGCGTGTCGAAGCCGGCGCAGCCGAAGCCGGCGCCGCCGAAGCCGCGGCCGAAGCCGGCGCCGCCGCCGAAGCCGGCGCGGTTTCTGAAGCGGCCGAACCGCAATTTGCCACCCCCATCGCCGACGTCGACAACGCCGCGCTCACGCAGCGCGACATGCTCGCGCTGGTGAGCGCGGCGGTCGACGAGGGCGGCCTCGTCGCGCACAACATCTCGGGCTACAACGCGCTCGTCGACGGGGGCCTCAACGGGATCATGACGCAGTACTTCGACATCGACCGCATGTACGCCAACGTCCGCAACCAGACGGAGGCCGACCGCCGCTGCAAGTCGCACCACGTGCGGATCCAGTTCTTCGACCTGCGCGTCGGCCGCCCCACCTGCACGACGTACCTCACGGGGAAGTTCACCGACCTGTACCCGCGGCACGCGCGGGTGACGGGCATCCCCTACAGCGGGGCGATCACGATGGGGGCGACGGTCACCGTCCGCGCGATCTTCGCCGACGGGCACGCGGAGGAGCGCGCGGCGGAGATCCCGCCCTTCCAGGTCGGCGGCTTCCCGGTGATGGTCGGCAGCAGCCGCTGCCACACGGGCAACTGCGCGCGGGCGGCCCTCAAGGAGCTCGGCGAGGACCCCGCGGACCCCGGCGGCTACTTCATCGCCAAGCGCGGCGAGTACGTGGTCGACCTGCTGGAGAACATCCGCTACAACAGCTTCCACTTCCACCTGCGGATGAAGCCCAACGAGCACGTGCGGGCCGAGTTCCTCTCGCAGCCGGGCGGCGCCTTCGAGAACAGCAGTCAGGTGCGCCTCCGCTACATGACCAACGGGCAGATCACCATCGAGATCAACTCGACGAAGTTCGAGAAGGCGAAGCTCCCCTTCTGGCTGGTGTTCCGCCTCTTCGGCCTCAGCGACCGCGCGGCGGCGGCGGCCGTCGTCTTCGACCTCGCCGACGGCGGGCCGGTGACGGCCCGCATGCTGGACATCCTCGAGCGGGCCTTCCAGCTGGCGGACGCGACCTTCGCCCCGCTGCTGCCGGTGCTGCACGTCGACCAGCTGGTGCAGATGACGGCCGAGCGCGTGGCGACCTTCCTGACGAACCCCGGCGCCTACCAGAACAGCGAGAGCGCGATCGCCTACCTGAACGAGGACCTGCTCGGCAGCCCGTCGCGGCCCGGCGGCCTCGACAAGATCCTGCTGCCGCACATGGGGCAGACGGGCGAGTCCCGCATCCGCAAGCTGCGCTTCCTCGGCCTCGCGATCCACAAGCTGCTGCTGGTCCACCTCGGCGCGCTGCCGCCGACGGACCGCGACAGCTACCGCAACAAGCGCGTGCACGGCGCGGGCGTCTCGCTGGCGAAGGCCTTCAAGACGCAGGTGAACAACAGCCTGGTCATCCCGATCACGCGGGCGCTCAAGCGCGAGCTGAAGAACAACCCCTGGGAGTCGATCACCGAGGGCTCGATCGTCGACACGTTCCGCAACGCGACGGCCAACGGGGACCTCAACCGCGCGATGGAGCAGGCGATCACCGCCGGCAAGAAGACGGTCGTCGTGCGCCACCGCGCCTCGACCAACCGCGTCAGCAGCCAGGCCCTCGAGCGGAAGAACGCGCTGAACACGATCAGCGCGCTGCGCACGGTCGTCACGCAGAACGCCGGCAACGCCTCCAAGCAGACAGAGCGCGCCGACATGATGCGCCGCGTGCACCCCACGTACCTGGGGCTCATCTGCGTCGCCCAGAGCGCCGACACCGGCGAGAACGTCGGCATGCGCAAGCAGCTGGGGATCACCGCCAGCGTCTGCAGCGCGGGCGAGGCGCTGCCGTTCAAGCAGCGGCTGCTCGCCGACTTCGAGGTGGTGCCGCTCGACGCCGTCGACAGCGCCGACATGCTCCGGCGGCGCCTCTCCCGCGTCTTCGTCAACGGCGAGTGGGTCGGCTGCGCCGCCAGCGCCCACGGGCTCGTCGCCCGCTACCGCGCCGCCCGCCGCGCGGGCCGCGGCGTCGACCCCCTCACGACGATCGCCCACGACCCCGTCACCGACGAGGTCGAGTTCTGGCTGGACGTCGGCCGCCTCCGCCGCCCGCTGCTCATCGTCGACAACAACATCGCCGAGTACGACGCGGCCCTGCGCGCGCGCCACGCGTGGCGGCGCGCAGGGGGGGCCGGCGGCGCCGGCGCAGGGGGCGCCGGCGCTGCCGGCCCCGAGCCGCCGCGCGTCGAGTTCGTGCAGAACGTGCGCTTCACGCCGGCGCACGCGGCGGGCATCGCCGCCGGCCGCGTGTCGCTGGCGGACCTGCTGCGGGAGGGCGTGATCGAGTACATCACGCCGGAGGAGCAGGAGAACTGCCTGATCGCGCCGTCGATCGTCGACCTGCGGGCGCGGCGCACGGACGTCACCGCGCAGTTCACCCACTGCGACGTCGAGCAGGCGATCTTCGGGCTGGCGGCGCTGGTCGCCCCCTACGGGCACCACACGCAGCCGACCCGCGTCACCTACGAGACGAACCACGCGCGGCAGACCGGCGGCTGGTACGCGCTGAACTTCCCCTTCCGCACGGACAAGAACCGCTTCTTCCAGTTCTACAACGAGGTGCCGCTAGTGCGCACGATCGCCCACAAGTTCGTGCCGGCCAACGGGTCCAACGTGATCATCGCCTACATGAGCTACGGCGGCGACAACCAGGAGGACTCGGCGATCATCAACCAGGCGGCCGCCGACCGCGGCCTCTTCGCCGGCGCCTTCTTCCGCTACGAGCTCGCCGAGCTCGAGAAGAACGAGAGCTTCGCCTGCCCCGACCGCCTCTTGACGAAGAACCTCAAGCCGAACGCCAACTACGAGAAGCTCGTCGACGGCTTTATCCGCAAGGGGGCCGTCGTCCGCTACGGCGACGTCCTCGTCGGCCGCGTCGCGCGCCTCGCGCGCACCGGGGGCGGCGCCGCCCGCGACGCCCGCGACGCCGACTACGCGTTCACCGACCGCAGCATCGTCTACCGCCTGCACGAGCCGGCGGTCGTCGAGGACGTGCTGCAGCCGCGGGGCGCGAACGACGAGCTCTTCGGGATCGTCAAGCTGCGGTACGAGCGCCCGCTGCGCACGGGCGATAAACTTAGCTCCAGAAGCGGTAATAAGTGTTTAACGCCCTCCCACGAGGTACTTACGAGCAACCGCGGGTGGGTACCCATTGCAGACGTGTCTTTGGCTGATTCAGTCGCTACCCTGGTAGATGGGAAGCTAGTCTACGCGCAGCCGACGGCTGTCCACACATATGATCACGATGGGCCCATGTACGAGATCAGCTCACAGATGGTCGACTTGTGCACTACGCCCAATCACCGCATGTGGGTAAAGCCCCGCAACAGCGATGTTTACGGCTTTGTTACCGCCGATGACGTGTTTGGGCGCCGCGTCCAGTACCAGCGGGACGCTGAACTCGCGGCGCCAGACATTATGACTAAGGTCTGCCCGGCGGTCGGCGCCGAGCCCGCGCTTGAGTTGACGATGGACGCGTGGCTGCAGTTGCTCGGCATGTTTATTGGCGATGGTTATGTGCAGGTTGGGCGCGCCGTGCATATCTGTTGTGTGAAGCAGCGCAAGATCGACTATATTACCGATGTGGTCACTCGCCTGGGCATTCCGGGCGCATATGCACCCAAGACGCGGGCGTTTGTTATCAATTCTAAGCAAGTGCACGACGAGCTGATGCCGTTGAGCGTCGGCGCGCTTGCGAAACGGCTGCCCGAATATGTGTGGGCACTTTCGCAGCGCCAGGCTCGCGTGTTACTAGAGGCTTTGGTTGAGAGCGACGGGCACCGCGCAGCGACAAACACGCGCTACTGCACGTCATCGGCTGGGCTTGCCGACGACGTGCAGCGGCTGGCGCTGCACGCCGGCTGGTCAGCAAACATCTTTGTCGTCCACCCAGCCGGATTTGTCCATGAGCGCCGCCTACCGGGTGGCGGGACGCAGCGCATCGTCTGCAACGCAGATGCGATGCAAGTGAGTCTGAATAAGGCCCGCAACCGACCTATGGTTAACCACCCTGCGATCAAACACCAGCACGGACAGACTGAGCGGTGGGTTGACTATAAAGGCACCGTCCACTGTCTCACTGTGCCGGGCGGCATCTTCTATGTGCGCCGCAACAAAAAGCCGGTTTGGACCGGCAACAGCATTGTGGCGAGCGTGTTGCCGCAGAGCGACATGCCCTTCACCGAGTCGGGCCTCACGCCGGACCTGATCATCAACCCGAACAGCATCCCGTCGCGGCAGATCATCGGGCAGCTCATCGAGACGACGGTCGCCAAGGCCTGCGCCCGCCGCGGCGCCCTCGCCGACGGCACCTCCTTCCTCCCCGTCGACCACCGGGGGGTCGCCGCCGAGCTCGTCGAGCTGGGCTTCCGCTTCAACGGGCGCGAGCGCCTCTACAACGGGATGACCGGCGAGTACTTCGACGCGGCCATCTTCATCGGGCCCACCGCCGAGCAGCGGCTGCAGAAGTTCGTGCTCGACGACGAGCAGTCGGTCGCCGGCAGCGGCCCCACCGACGCCACCACCGGGCAGCCCCTCGGCGGCAAGCACGTCCACGGCGGCCTCCGCATCGGCGAGATGGAGCAGTGGGCGCTGCAGTCGCACGGGTCGATGCTCAACCTCTTCGAGAAGACCAGCCAGGACTCCGACGGGCGCGTCGTCCACGTGTGCCGCGGCTGCGCCGCCCTCGCCGCCTACAACGAGTTCCACGGCGTCTACACCTGCAAGAACTGCGGCGAGCTCGCCGACATCGCCGCCGTCGACAGCTCGAAGTCCGCCGTCCTCTTCCACGAGGAGCTCGCCGCCGCCAACATCCGCGTGCGCCTCGGCCTGCGCCCCCGCGCCTTCGAGGAGGTCGGCTCGGCCGCTTCTGCCGACGATTAAGCTTTGCCGCGGCGGGGCGCAAACTCAATTCCCAATTTCAAAGAAATTGAGTTTGCAATACTCGAACGCTTTTTTGTCACGCGCGGCAAAAAAATCGTTCGAGAATGCATTTTTTATTGCTGCGCGGCGCCCTCCAGCCGGGCGATCGCTTCGCTCAGGCGCTCGAGCTGGTCGAGCCGCAGGTGCGGCGCCCCCTCGAGCACGCGTGCGAGCGCGGCGCGGTGGTCGCGCCGCGCCGCAGACAGCCGCCGGCGCGCGCCTGCGATGGCGAAGCGCTCGGGCGCGCGGCGCTTGCAAGCGCGCCGCACCTCGGCGGCCAACTGCGACGCGCGGCGGGCCGTCACGGCAGCTTGCGCGCAGGCCGCCGCGTACTCTTCGCGGGTCATGGCTCGCGCGATAATTCGCGCGTGTTCTTCATACAGCTCGGCTAGTTCAGTCATTTTCGATTTACTGGTGTCAATTGAATACTATACGAATTTTCAATTTACTGGCGTAAAAACAGAATTAGGGTTGGCTTAGCGCAAATGCGGCAAGAATTGAGCTTACGCCTGCTCTTCGAGGCTCGCGCTTGCGCCGGCTGGCGCGCCCACTGCAGCAAGTGCACTTGCGTCAGTCGGCGCGCCGGCGTCCATCCAGCGAATGGCGTATTCCAGCTCAGCGTCTGTCAGAATTGTATACCGGAGTCGGCGCAGCGTTATGATGGCGGCCGCCGCCCGGTCGCCGTGCTCGTAGCATGCAAACGCTTCGAGGCACCGGTCGTTGCCAAACCGCCCACGGTTGATAATAAATCCACGGATCAAGTCGCACTCGCGGCCGCAGAATACACAGTAGCCGGGCATATCTCATATTAAGGCACCTTACTTTCACTTTTGCCACTCGCCGCGACCCCAATTTGAAGAATTGGGCTCGCGGCGAGCGGCAACTTTTCAGCCGGCATGTACGCGCGGTAAAAGCGGGGGGCGTCCATCGCGGCCTCTTCGGCCAGCCGCGGGGCCGCCGCGGCCGCGCGCTTGAGGGCGACCTCCGCGTCCTCGTCGCGCCCGGCGTATGAGTCGGCGCTCACGATCTTCGCGAGCACGTCGGCGCGCAAGTTTTGCGCGTCTTGCGTGCCCTGCGAGTCAAGCGCGTCAAGCAGCATATAATACGTTACAGACGCCCCGAGAAAGAGGGCGCAGGCCTCCTCGGTCGCCGCGCGGCTCTCCGCCGCCGGGGCCGACGCGCGGCCCAGCGCGGCGAACCACCAGTCGACGAGGGCGAAGCGCATGACGACGAACACGGTGCCGTACTTGTTTGGCACGGTGCCGTACTTGTTTGGCGCGGCCTCTTCGCCAAGGAAATACGGTATCAGCTCGTAGCTGCCGGTGTTGTACGCGGTGATTAGCACGTCGCCGTGAGCCGCGCGAACGATCAGGCGGCGCAGGCGGAGGTCGCCCGGCATTCTGGGGTCGTCGACCGATGCGCTAATTTTTATGCCGGCGCGGTGCGCGAGCCTCTCGATCGCGACCCACTCGTCTTCGAGCTTGTTGGCGGTTACATATGTTTGCGAATGCAAATGCGCTTGATTTTGCTCTTGCGCTTGCTTTTGCTCTTGCGCTTGCTTTTGCTCTTGCGCTTGCGCTTGCGCAAAAGATTCAGTTTCCATCGCGCGCACCGCCGGCCAGCCGACGACGACGCGCGCGGGCCCCGCCACAAACTTTTCGAGCTCCTTGCGTAAATCGGCGATCGCGATGTGCTTTTTCGACGCGCCGCCTCGCACATCGCGCACCGCGCCCAGCCGTTCGACCCAGGCCCGCTCCTGCAGCATCGCTGCCCGCAGCGCGCTCTCGGTGGCCAGCGCCGCCCCGAGTTCGGCGAGCTTCGCGGGCTGGCACAGCTCGCGGTAGGCGTCTATGAGCACGAGCTCGTAGCCGACGGTCGCCAGCCGCGCGGCCCCGAACAGCCCCATGCGGGGGGCGCCGACCCTGGCGACCAGGCCGGCGGTGCGGACGCCGCCGGCGACGGGCAGGGCCGTCACGGTGAAGAGGCGGCGCCCGTTGACCATGATGATCCAGTTGTACTGCGGGACGTTCGTCAGCAGCGTCGTGTACCGGCCGAGCCCCGCGGGGTCGACTGCGAAAACGCAGTCGGCCAGCCCGCGGGCGTGCGCCGACCCGTGCGGGCTGTAAAAGTCGTAAATGTAATCTTCGGCGGCGACTTCTTCTGATGCGTCAGCTTCTGACGCGTCAGCTTCTGACGCGTCAGAAGCTGACGCGACTTCTTCTGACGCGTCAGCTTCTGACGCAGTCGCAAGCATCTTCGCCGCGGCCGCGCCGGCGACAAACATGTGCATCTTCGCTGCGTAGTGCTCAGCCGCCTCGAAGAATGGCCGGTAGCGCTCTCGGTCGCGCAACAAAGCAGGGGCCGCTTCGACTGTGGCTTTTTCGACGGTGTCGTAGTTGGCGAACATCCCTATACTTGGGCCTAAAAATAACTGTCGCAGGCGTAAGATAACTTAGATGCTTAAATGCTTAATTCTGCCAATAGCGCATCTAACTCTGCATCCGGTAGCGATTCTTTTGCCGGCGGTTGCTGCAAAGGTGCAGCCGGCGGTTGCTGCAAAGGTGCAGCCGGCGGTTGCTGCAAAGGTGCAGCCGCCAGAGCCGGCGCCGGCAGCTTTGCCACTGCCTGCTCCACTAGTGGCAAAGCTGCCGGCGCCGGCTTTGGCGGCGCCGGCATTGGCGCCGGCTTAGGCGGCGCCGGCTTAGGCGGCGGCTTTGGCGGCGCCAATGCCGGCGCCGCCGAATCTGCAGGCTCGCGCAGGCGGCGCGCGGCCAGGATATTAGCGACTGGTTCGGGCACTTGCGGGGCGGGCGCGGCATCGGCGGGCGCAGGCACAACGCCGTCGTAGCTCGAGATCTCGGCCTCGAAGAGCTCCGAGATCTCGGCGAGGCGCGCGCGGTTGTAGGCGCGCGCGCCGAGCGCGAGCGCGCGCTTCTCGTTCGGCGTCTTGTGCTCGATCCCGATGCCGCCGCCGAGGTCGGCCGAGCAGATCAGCGCGTTGACGACCTCCAGCGCGAAGCCCCGCAGGCCCAGCGCGGGGCGCCACCCGTGGGCGCCGTCTTTCCCCGGCCGGTCGTTCGCGTGGAACTCGCCGACCGAGATGCACACGCGGTGCCCCGGCACGAACACCCCCGTCGGCGTGAGGAAGACGAGCCGCGGCGGCTTCGCGGGGAACTCGTCAGGCACGATCAGCTGAAATATGTACTCGCCCCCGGCGTAGGGGTCGCCCAGCCCGGCGACGAGGAAGTACACGACCCGCATGTCCGCCGGGCGCGGCGCCGCGATGAAGAAGGGCGCCGGCCCGTCTTTCAGGCGCTTCAGCTGTGCCATCAGCACCCGCGTGAGCTGGGGCGGGCAGGCAGTTTGCGGCAGGTCTTTGGCTTCGGTCATCTCTTATAATTGTAAGAATCACCCTTCAAAAATGCTTCTGCCCACTGCGTTATGGAGGCACGTTTGTGCAGCATCTATATTATATATGGCCGCGCCCATCGATCTGTCCCTAGCGCGCCCCCTTGCCTGGTACCAGCCGGGCCGCCGCGTCGAGACCAACCAGCGGGCGGGCGCTGGCGGCGCCGCTGGCGCCGCTGGCGCCGCCTCCGCTGGCGCCGCCGAAAACTATGTGTACGAGCTCGCCGCTGCGCCCGGGCGCGGCTTCGCCCCCGGCTTCCGCCCGCAAAAGACGCCGGCGCAGATGCTGAGCGCCGGCGTCTTCGAGGGCAAGTACCTCAACGACTGCGCGGGCGAGTTCCCCCGCGAGTGGTTCGCGGGGGCGCTGCGGCGGGGGCGCCTGCTGGCGGCCGCCGACCCCGCCGTGAACGCGTTCGGCCTGAAGTCGCGGCTCAGCCTCGGGGAGTGGCGCCGGCGGGGCTGGCTCGTCGCGCCGGACCCCCGCGGCTGGTTCCAGTGGTACTGCCGCTACTGGATCGGCCGCCGCGAGCCCGCCGTCGACGCGCACCAGATCGCGCGGTGGCGCGCCTTCGCGCGCCACCGCGGCCAGATCCTCGCGGCCTACGGGCGGCTGCGCGCCGCCCGCAAGCCGGTCCCGGCGACGCCCGCCGAAAAACGCGCCCACCGCGCCCGCCAGCGGCAGGCCCTCCTGCAGTGGGCGTACGACCCGTACGTTTAGTTTTGCCGCTCGTTGCGGAGGGGCGAACTAGCAACCTCACTTCCGGACCAGGTCGCCGAGGGCGGCCCAGGCCTCCTCGAAGTGCGCGCACCGCGCCGCGCGGGCGACAGAGGCCGCCTCCATGTCCCGGCGCGCGCGGGTGAGCTCGGCCTCGGCCCGCTCCAGTGCGCCGCCCAGCTGCTCGAGCTCGGCGCCGGCCGTGTTCAGCCGCGCGCTGAGGAAGACCAGCGCCGCGGGGTCGCGCACGGTTTCGCGGACGCCCGGGCGCGCCGCGGGGAACCCGTGCGGCTGGATGCCCGCCGCGAGTTTTTCGGCGTTCGACGCTTGGAGGAAGACGGCGTCGCGCGTGGCCGCCAGCGCTGCCCGCTGGTCGCGCAGCGCCGTCATCAGGGCCGACAGCGCCCGGCGGCCCTCGACGTCGGCGGCGAGGGCCGCCGCCGCCGCCGGGAGGGCGGCCGCCGCCGCCGTCTGCTCGGCGAGGCGCGCCCGGGCCGCGTCCATGTGGCCGACGAGGCCGGGGTCCTCCAGGTCGCCGATCTGTGCGGCGTCGTTGAGGTCGATCTGCGTTTGATTTTGGGGGCCGCGCCCCTGGACGCTCCCGAACACCTGCCGGCCGGCGATCCCGGCCGCGCGGTTGAGGTCTGTCAGGAGCGAGGGCTCGCCCCACTCAGCCTCGTCCATTGCTATCCGCTCAGGCGCGCGGCTTTAAAACGCAGCTGCCGCTGCCGCTCGCCGCGGCGGGGCGGTAAGCGACTGCCGCTCTTGCTCTTACCGCCCCGCCTCTCCTGCGTTTTCCGCCCCGCCGCGGCGAGCGG
>Ga0214921_10004778_pt1 | contig 19653 bp, 17 predicted proteins | sample LL1505_MetaG_FD_177992 | JGI IMG/M metagenome (GOLD analysis project Ga0214921, IMG submission 177992) | Freshwater microbial communities from Lake Lanier, Atlanta, Georgia, United States - LL-1505 | ecosystem: Environmental > Aquatic > Freshwater > Lake | place: USA: Georgia | collected... | reverse complement strand
ACTTGTTTAAAAGCCTGTGCTTCCCTTTCTTCTCCTAAAGGAACAATGCCACCATCATTTACAGATTTTGAATTATCTGGAATTATCGTTTCCATATCAATCTGATAAACAGTACCTAATCCTTTGCAAGTAGGGCATGCGCCATAAGGGGAGTTAAATGAAAATGCATTTGGTGATGGCTCCTCGTAACTTATACCCGAATCAACACACATTAGTTGCTTACTATATTGTTCAACTTTATTACTGTCATTAATCAATAAAAACAATAAATCTTTTCCCAACTGAAGGGTTTTCTGTACACTTTGGCTTAACCTCACTTTCATGTCATCAGCAACTGGCATTCTGTCAATAACCACTTCAATATCATGAATTTTGTATCGATCCAATTGCATCCTGGGAACCAAATCAAGAATTTCGCCATCAACCCGTACTTTTAAAAAACCTTTTTTTCGGATATCTTCAAAAAGCTCGCGATAATGGCCTTTTCTTCCACGAATCAATGGAGCTAATAAACTAACTTTCTTTCCTTTATATTTTTCAAAAATAGAATGCACGATTTCTTCTTCACTGAATTTCGCCATTTTCTTTCCAGTATTATAGCTATAGGCATCTCCTACTCTTGCATATAGAAGTCGAAGAAAATCATAAATTTCAGTGATTGTACCAACTGTACTTCTAGGATTTTTATTTGTTGTTTTTTGTTCGATAGAAATCACTGGTGATAAACCGGTAATTTTATCTACATCAGGTCTTTCCATATCCCCAACAAACTGACGTGCATAGGCGGAAAAACTTTCCATATAACGACGCTGACCTTCATTATAAATTGTATCGAAAGCGAGAGAGGATTTACCACTGCCACTTACACCTGTAAAAACAACGAGCTTGTTTTTAGGAATCTGAATATCAATATTTTTAAGATTGTGTTCGCGAGCGCCAATTACTTCAATATATTCAGCAACAGTTGAATCGGGTACGATATTTATTTTTTTTCTTGGCAATTTCTTGAAATTAAAACGAAGTTAAGAAAAATAAAATGGGGCATTAACCGTATTTCTATAATTAAAAAATTATCAATATAACAACAACCCTGATTTATATAATTGATTGACTGGCTTGTTATCCCAAAAAAGTTCAAAGTCTTCTAATCCGGCGGTTTCGTAACTATTTTTAACCTCCTGCATGGTTAATTTATTTTCATTTAAATCAGCCAGTTTAGTTAACAACTGATGTAACCATATTCCCTTTTCCTTTTCTACCTTAAAATTTACGGCTGATTTTTTTGTTGTAAAAGTTAAAGAGGCTAGCTCCCAAGTGCTTCCTTTTTTTGATTTTGAAACGATTTCAATAGTAGGGATAATACCAATAAAAAGAAGTTTAGAGGTAGGCTTGTACGTTATCATTTCATCACTAGATAAAATGTTGACAATGTAATTATTATCGATATTGGGTTTAGGGATTTTTATAGAAAACCATTTATGCAATGGCTCATTAATACCAATATCTTGCATATAGTTAAACAAAGACTTTTTTAAGCCTTCTGTAAAATCATTATGATCAATACCGGTAGAATCAATGTGTGCAATGTCATTATCTGCAAAAGTGATAGGAATGTCTTGGGCTTTTTTTACTCCATATTCTGCAGGATTTATTCCAATTGGGCTATGAGCTGTCATTGTAAACAAGTGCCAAAATGCAGACTTTAAAATTCCGGCTTTAAACATTTGGCGTACAATTTCTAAGCTATTTATAGTCTCCTGAGCTGTTTGTGTGGCATACCCATACATCAAATAAGCGTGAACCATAATTCCTGCTTCTGTAAAATTTCTGTTTACAATAGCAACTTGCTCTACAGTAACACCTTTATTGATAAGCTTAAGCAATCTATCGCTAGCTACTTCGAGTCCGCCTGAAACGCCTATACAGCCACTTTCTCTAAGCAAATAACAAAGATCTTTTGTGAAAGCTTTTTCGAACCTAATATTTGTCCACCAGGTCACCACAAGTTTTCTGCGTATAATTTCAATGGCTAAAGATCTCATTAGAGAAGGAGGTGCGGCTTCATCTACAAAATGAAAACCTCTTTCACCTGTTTGGTCAATCATCTCTTCCATCCTATCGCACAATATAGAGGCTGTTAGAGGCTCATAGTTTTTTATATAATCCAAACTTATGTCACAAAAGGTACACTTCCCCCAGTAGCAGCCATGCGCCATAGTTAGTTTATTCCATCTTCCATTGCTCCATAAGCTATGCATGGGATTAATAATTTCAATTGCCTGAATATATTTATCCAACAATAAATCACTATAATCTGGTGTTCCTACCTGACCTTGTTTGTAATCCTTACAAGATGTGTTATTACTAAATACAAGCTGGGTATTTTCAATTAAATAAGTCCTTTTGAGTCCTTCTTCTTTTATTTCTCCATTTATATAACTAATTAAATTTTCAAGAGGTGCTTCTCCATCATCAAGTGTAATGAAATCAAAATAATTAAACACTCTTTCATCTTTTAAACTTCTCAATTCAGTATTCGGAAATCCTCCACCCATAGCAATTTTAATATGAGGGAATTCTTTCTTGATATATTGTGCACAACGAAATGCCGCATATAGATTTCCGGGAAATGGAACAGAAATGCCTACTAGAATAGGATTCAGTTCTTTAATTTTTTTATCTAAAATAGCCAACAATATCTCATCGATAAATGTATAAGATTGTTGTAATGAATGATGAATTTCATCAAAGCTATTAGCGCTTCTACCTAATTTTTCGGCGTATCTGCTAAAACCAAAATTATCGTCTACGCATTCTTTTATAAGATCACTAATATCTTCTAAATACATGGTTGCCACATGCTTGGCTTTATCATGTACGCCCATCGTTCCAAATGCCCAAGCCAGGTCATCTAATTGTACAAACCGACTTGCTTCAGGCAAAAAATTTCTTTTTGAAATGTGGTATGCCATTGTGGCTAGCTTGCCTTGTAAAAAAGAAACAGTTACATCAATGGTATTAATATAATCCTCTTTTAAAGAAATAATCCTTTTTGCATTGTCAGACAAATCCCTTCCACCTTCTTCGTTAAGGTCTACGCACAATGAAAATATTTTTTCAAGGCCACTTTTACAGAAAATTTCTAGAATAACTTCTATACCTAAATCACTTTGATAAGAAGAAATATTTCTAGTGCTTAAAAATCCTTTTAGATAAGCCGTTGCGGGATAAGGAGTATTGAGCTGCGTAAATGGAGGAGTTAGTAAATAAACTTTTGCTGACAATGTCGTTTTTATTTTATGCGAAATTATGGCTTAGTTAATTAAATCCTTTCAACTCATTCATATTTCGTTGTAGCCAATTCTCGGCGGGATAGTTTGCATTTTTATCAATGGTATGAATTGCGTATGCCTGTCTTGATTTACCACTTGTATTAGGAAGGCTATAATGAGGCAGTAAACCATGTAAAATTATACAGGTTCCTTTTTTCACTTCTAACGGAATCATACCTTCCATAGAATAAGGGGCATCATCTAGCATATGCATTTCTGTTCCGCCGTCAGGTTTTTTTCTAAACCAAGAACGAAGGGTGGTTTGATGACCTCCGGGCTTTGCCCATAAACAACCATTATCTATGGTAGCATCTTCTAAAGCAAACCAAAATCCAATACAGGAATGAGGTTCAGTATATAAAAAAGAAGCATCTTGATGAACATCAACGACACCCCCAATTTTAGCATGTTTTAAAATATGCATGCTTTGAATAATTACATGATCATGCAATTCTAATTCTTCTGCTATTGACTTCATTTGAGGAGAACGAGAAAATTGGCTGTAAACAGGATCTAGGTCGTGCAAGCCATGCCCAATCTTATTTAGAGAATGAAATAGGTCTGTTTTAAGTTTCCCTTGCTGATCAAAGGCTTCTTTTTCAAAAAAGAAAGATATTTTATCGCCGGAATTTAAAAAATAGTCATCAGTGGTTTTGGCTTGTTCGGTTGTTTGAAAAACCGAGGGATGGCCTTCAAAATTAAAATTATTGGCAAGCTGTTCTCCTCGTTTAATGAGAGAATCGCAGACTTCAGCAGCATTAAAATTTTCAAGAACTAAATATCCTTGCGATTGAAAAAGCTCCCGATTGTCCATGTGTTTTTTATAAAATTAAATCTATTATACAATGCGTTATTGAATTACCAATATTATAAACTTATCGTTTTTTCCCAATGATTTCTGACCTGAAATGCAATCCCCATTTTAATAGCTCTTGTAATAGATTTTGTAGCGATAAACCTAAAGGTGTTAATGAGTATTCAACAGTAACTGGCATACTATCATGCAATTTTCGTGATACAATTTTATTTTCCTCTAATGATTTTAATTCTTGCGACAACATTTTAGGTGAAATATCTGCAATATCTTTTTGAATATCGCCAAATCTTTTTTTTCCATAAGTAAGCGAAATAACAATAGGAATTCTCCATTTGCCTTGAATGACAGACAATGCATCTCTAGATGCCAGGAGTTTTGTTTGACAGAGCTTATAGTTTTTTAATCTAGGCATCTCATTTTTTTATAGCTACTTACCAAAAGGTAACAAATAACTTTTATATAGTAAATATACATTACTTTTGGATTTTAAACTTATAAATTATATTTTATTATGAAAAGTAATTCAATGAAATTATTATTGGCTGTTGCAATATGCTTCTTTGCTATTAATTCAATGGCTCAAGAGAAGAAATTATGGAAAGTAGATAACATACATTCTTCTGTTAGATTCTCAGTTCCCCATTTAGTCATTTCTGAAGTTGAAGGCAGCTTTAAAGTATATGATGGAAGTATAGCTACAACAAAAGATGATTTCTCTGATGCAGTCATTGATTTTTCTATAGATGTAAATAGTATTAATACTGATAATTCTATGCGTGATGGTCATTTAAAATCAGATGACTTCTTTAATGCAGAAAAATATCCAAAAATGATATTCAAAGGCACCTCCTTTAAAAAGAAATTGGCTAATAAATATGTACTTATTGGAGATTTAACTATAAGAGACGTGACTAAAAAAATGGTATTTGATGTAACCTATGGTGGCACTGGAAAAGATGCTTATGGAAATACAAAAGCAGGATTTAAAGTAACAGGAAAAATTAACAGGTTAGAGTATGGTTTAAAATGGAATGTATTAACCGAAGCTGGTGGCGCTACAGTTGGATCTGAAGTTTCATTAGCAAGCAATTTAGAATTTGCTCTTTCTAAATAAAAACACTTTCAGTAAGTCCGGGTTTCTCCGGACTTACATTTTATTAAACCAGTTAATTACAATTTCATAAATCCTTTTCTTTTTTCTGCCGACATTTTTTCAATAGTATACCTCAACATTGTTCTAGGCATTTTCTTTTTGTAGTTGTCTAAAAATCGCTCAACAAGCATTGGGTCTCTCTGCCAAGCTTCTCTCAACATCCAGCCGGTTGCTTTGTGAATTAAATCATGCGGATGGGTAAGCATAATTTTGGCCAGTTTCAGTAAATCAGTAAAATCATTATTTCTGATAAAGTGCAAAGTAGCTACTATCGAAACCCTGTTTCGCCATAAGTTTGATGATGCAGCCAAGTCATAGAGGATTGTTCTTTTTCTATTTTCAAGCCATTTTCCCAAAATAAGATGAGCGCTTGAATCTACCAGATCCCAATTGTTTACTCTTTCTATTTTTTGTACATAAAGATCTACCCATTGTTTCTCATCATTAGTTTTAAGTCCTTTTTTAAACTTCTCCACTAAGATAAAAATAGCGGTCAATCTTTCTTCATGAAATTCGGAATCAAGCAAAGAAATAAGCGTCGAACTATTACAGACACTTTCATATTTTTTTGCTAATTGTCTTTGCTGAGGTACTGAAACACCATAAAATTTATCTCCTTCGCCATATTGCCCTTTTCCTGTTTTAAAAAAACGCTGCATACCAATTGCTTTATCTTGAGATGAAAGCGACAATAATTCTTCGATAATTTTTTTGTGTGTTACCATATATAATTGATAGTCATGAATATGAAAAGTCTACTATTTTTTTAACGTGGTACAAAAATACTGAACATAAATTACTTGATCTATTAATGAAATTATTTGCATAGTAGATAAGCAAGTTGTTTGAATATAAAATAAACACGTATAAAATAACACGGTATTCATTTAATAAAATTATATGGACGCCTTTAAATGTTATTAATATTATTACCAGCTAATATAAAAAATAATCAATTAAATCTTACCTTTGATACCAATATCTTATAATAGTTAAATTATTTAAAAATGATTCCAAAAAGGTTGTCCATTATAATTCCTGTTTATAATGAAGGAAAAACAATTCATTTGATATTAAATAAAATAAAGTCTGTTCAATTATTGAATGAGATTGAAAAAGAGGTCATTATTATTAATGATTGCTCAAAAGACGATACAAAAGAATCAATAAATAATTACATTCAAAACAATCCTGATTTATTCATACAATATTATGAACATGAAATAAATAAAGGTAAAGGTGCCGCCTTGCATAGTGGTATAGCAAGAGCTACTGGCGAGTTTTTAATTATACAAGATGCTGACTTAGAGTATGATCCAAAAGAATACAATTTACTATTACAACCCATTATCGATGGATTTGCAGACATCGTATATGGCTCAAGATTTATTGGTGGTAAACCACATAGAATATTATTCTTCTGGCATACCATTGGAAATAAATTTTTAACATTGTTTTCCAATGCACTAACAAACCTGAATATAACGGATATGGAAACATGTTACAAGGTTTTTAAAACAAACATCATCCAACAGATTGAATTAAAAGAAGCTCGATTTGGATTTGAGCCAGAAGTTACCGCTAAGATTTCCAGGATACCGAATATTAGAATATATGAAGTTGGTATCTCTTATTATGGGAGAACGTATCAGGAAGGAAAAAAGATAGGGTGGAAAGACGGCTTTAGAGCTCTATACTCAATTATTAAATACAATATTTTTAATAAATAAATCATTTAATAATAAATGTTAGCAATAGTAATTCAAGTCATTTTGTCTTTTTTTATTTGCTTCAACTTTTCTTTCTTTTTTCTTACTAAAACTAAAATAATATTTAAAAACCCCGTTAAGTATATTCTTTTTGGTCTATTTCCAATTGCAATATTAATTAGAATTTGGCATTTATTTCTGCCAATAAATGAATATACATTAGTTCTATTTCTTTTTGTTTCAATTTTAATTTACATTAATTATAAAGCTATTATAAACTGTATATTATTTGATTTGAAAAAACTTATACTAGAAAATAAATTTACTTTTATATTAGCTTCTTTTTTGACAATTTATTTTAGTAGTCTCACTTCTATTAGCTATGACGAAGGTTTGTATCATGCAGGATTTATTAGCTGGGTGAATAAATATAAAATAATAAATGGCTTAGCAAATATCGAATCAAGGTTTGGATTTAATAGCAATTGGCATTTATTAGACGCATTATTCAATGGTTATCACATTTTGCCTAACATATCTAATAGCATCAACACATTTATCGCGTTAGTTTTTACTCTTTATTTTCTAAGTGAAAAGAATTCTAGATGGATTATTCTCTTTATTTTCTTCCCAATAATTATTATTTATCATTTAATAGATCCTTCTGCAGATTTTGTGATTTATTTATTTACAATTGCTTTGGTGGTTGATCTGTTTAAAGAGAGAGAGAGAGATTTATTTTGGATATTTGCATTCCTTTTTTTAGTAACTGTTAAGATTAATGCATTGATTTTATTCCCTTTGTTGGTAATTTATTATATGCCATTTTTTAAAAAAGTCAAAAAATATCCAATAGCATGGACTCCATTATTATTATTTTCATTTTTTTTATTTGGGCCTTGGATTTATGCTAATTTTCTCCTTAGCGGATATCTTATTTTTCCATATTTTGAAATTAATAGTATTTCCCCAATTTGGAAATTAGATGCTATAGAAGTAATCAACACCATGAATGGCATTAGTTTTACCCCTTTCTGTAAATACACAGGTATTTCCTTAGAAAACGCAACAAATTACAATAAGTTTCAACAGTTTTTTCTCTGGTTTAGAGATGTGAGAATAATTGATAAGCTATTGTTTTTATTTAGCTTAAGCTCAATACTTGGCCTTATATTTCAGCGTAGAAAAAATAAAATGCAATTAATTTCCAGCCTATTCATTTTTTTAATTTTTATTATTTATGTAATAATGGTACCAGATCCGCGATTTTTTTTAGGTATAGGATTTGCGGCATTTATTTGTATGTTGTTTAATTACCCGCTTATACTCAATATTGTTAATAGTCATAGATTAATTGCGATTATAACTATTATTCAATTTTCTGTCACCTTATATTTATATGTAAATCTTTATCCAAAAATACTTTCTAATCAATCATACTCTTTATTTAACCCTATTTACAAAGCTGGATACCAATATTCTCCTTCAATTAAAAAATCAATAGACGGCGTCAAATTTTCAATTCCTATTGGAAATGAATTCAATTGGGATGTGTCTCCTGCTATATTAAAGGAAAAAACATCTTTAAAAAAAATAGGCCATGAGATTAATGATGGATTTTATAATACGCCAACGGTCCACAAGAAATAAATAAATGCCTATCAGCTAGTTTTACTCTTCATTTTAATGACTGCAAAGAAACATTTAAATAGTTGAAGAATCATTTTTAGCGAATATAAGTGAGATGGAGAGACTGGCTCTAAGAGAACGACAATTAGAGGGGATTCAGATAGCGAAATTACGTGGCACCTATAAAGGTCGTGAAAAAGGCACTACAGAAACAAGAGAGGAGGTACTTCAGAAGTATCAAAATGTTGTTAAGCACCTAACAAAGAACAACTTCACATACAAAGAAATAGCTAAGCTTTGTGACTGTTTAAAGAATACCGTAATTAAGGTAAAAAAGACACTCTCTTTAGCGTAAACTTCATGAAAAATTCGCTAAGAATTCGCTGCTCAATTAAACTAAAAAAATAACCACTTGAAAATCAAGTGGTTATGAATTGTGTTTGTCGGGATGGCAAGATTCGAACTTGCGACCTCCTGGTCCCAAACCAGGCGCGATAACCGGGCTACGCTACATCCCGAACTTGGTTATCTTCTTTTTATCTTTAAAAACTTGCTGAGCAGTTGAAGTGATTTGCTATAAAGCTTCTCCTCCATACCAACAAATTCAGCGGAGAGGGTGGGAGTCGAACCCACGGTACAGTTTAACCCGTACGACGATTTAGCAAACCGTTCCTTTCGGCCACTCAGGCACCTCTCCTTTTGTAACCTGCACCTTGTTAAGGGCAGCAAAAATACAATTGTAACAGATAATACCCAAAAGAAAATGATGAAAGAGCTAATTTATTTTTAAATAGGATTAGTTTGTTTCCAATATGTTGAAAATGATAAATAAATCCTTTTAAATCGCAATATTACATTGCAGCAAGCTGTACCTTATGTTGCAACTCTAAAACACTTTCCTTGAATAAATTATCAGTATCCATTAAATCTTTTACAGTTTGGCAACTATGTATGACCGTTGTATGATCTCTACCCCCAAAATGCTCTCCTATTGTCTTTAATGAATTTTTAGTAAACGCTTTAGACAAAAACATCGTTATCTGTCTAGCTTGTACAATTTCTCTTTTTCGTGTTTTTTGAAGAAGCTTATCATATGGAACATCGAAATACTCACATACCATCTTTTGAATAGTATCTATTGTGATTTCTTTGCTTGATGACTTTACAAAATTACGAAGTACTTTTTTCGCTAATTCTAAATCTATCTCTCTCTTGTTTAGTGAAGATTGTGCCAATAATGAAATTAATGCCCCTTCCAATTCCCTTACATTACTATTAATGTTATAAGCAATATACTTCACAACCTCTTTTGGCATCTCTAATCCATCCCTCTTCATCTTGCTTTCTAAAATCTCTATCTTAGTTTCGTAGTCTGGCAGCTGCAGATCAGCACTCAAACCCCAACGGAATCTACTTAATAAACGCTCTTGTACCCCTTCTAAATCTTTTGGAGATTTATCACTCGTTAATATTAATTGTTTTCCACTTTGATGTAAATGATTAAAGATGGAAAAGAAAGCATCTTGCGACTTCTCCGCCCTGTTGAAAAACTGAACATCATCTATAATCAACACATCAATCAACTGATAAAAATGAATAAAATCATTGATTGCATTATTTCGACCATGATCAATAAATTGGTTGATAAATTTTTCGGAGCTTACATATAAAACCACTTTGTTGTTATATAATCTCTTTACTTCATTACCAATGGCCTGAGCTAAATGTGTTTTTCCTAAACCCACACCACCATAAATCACCAATGGATTGAATGATGTAGTACCTGGCTTTTCTGCAACCGTCTTCCCTGCCCTACGTGCCACCCTGTTGGAATCCCCTTCAATAAATGATTCAAATGTATATGCACTGTTCAGCTGAGGATCAATTTGCATCTTTTTCAACCCTGGAATTACAAATGGGTTTTTTACTTGATTATTCACCACTAAAGGGAAATCCATTTCATTATGAGAATATGATTTGTACCCATTCCCAGGAACATCCATCGTTAATGGCTTATTTTTACTATTGCCACTATCTACCATTATCCTGTACTCCAATCTTGCTTCTTTCCCTAATTCTCTTTTTAATGTTTTTGCAAGAAGAGATACATAATGCTCTTCAATGTACTCGAAAAAAAACTGACTAGGAACCTGAATAGTTAATACTTTTTCTTTTAATAATACAGGCTTAATAGGCTCAAACCAAGTTTTAAAATGTTGCCATTCTACTATATCTTTTATGATTTCTAAACAATTATGCCATACTTTTTCAAAAGATTTCTCCATCATTGCCTGCCCCTGTTTATATATTGAATAAATTAATTTCCTTTTTTATTTGCAAACCTGAAATTTTGCAGTTTTTCCACAATAATTGCTATTTTTTATTGGGAGAGCGAATATCGAACGAAAATGTTGAAAAAAAAATTTTTTTTATATTGTTTTTTTACTTCTGATTACAGTACAGCATATTTTCGATGAATATTATTTTTCAGGCTCTTAAAATAGACATTATTCAATTCAAAATAAAATATTTATGAACAACTTTTCATATTATGCCCTTTATTTTTTTTCTTCTGAATAAATCAGCCTCTCCTACACTAGTTTTGATAAAATAAAGGTACATTTGAGTTCAAAAAATTAGTACTATGAGTTATGAATTAACCGGCAAATTGGTCGCTAAATACGATACCGTACAAAGGACAGAATCCTTTAAAACTAGAGAGTTTGCAGTAGAAAAGTCTGATGACATCAATGGCAGAACTATTGTCAATTATGTAAAATTTCAAAGCGTTCAAGATAAAACATCTATTATAGACAGGGTTAATATAGGTGATGAAATTAAAGTATATTTCAACATTAAAGGCTCTAAATGGGAAAAAGACGGAAAAACCAACTACATCACTAACCTGGACGCCTGGAGAATTGAACAATTGCTGCAATCTGGCAACAAATCTAATATCGATAACGAATATTTAGAACCATTAGATACTTTTTCATCGACAGCGTCAGACGCTGTTGACGATTTACCTTTTTAAGTCCACTTTTTTTCATTGTTTTTAGGATAATAACCTAACACAGATGCAACAAAAAATAACCCTACGTTTAATCCCTGCTGACGCATTTGATGAAAATCAAATAAAAATTAAAATAGCTCAATTCGCAGGCATTAAACCCTCCGCAATTTCCGGCTTTCAGCTTTTAAAAAAATCTATCGACGCTAGAGGTAAGCAAATCTTATTCAATATTACCCTTAACGCGTTTATCAACGAGCCTTTCCAGCATTTACAACAAGAAAAATTTTACTTTAAGGACGTACGGAACGCCGAAAAAAGTACCATCATAATTGGCGCAGGACCCGCTGGATTATTTGCAGCGCTAAAATTAATTGAACTGGGCATTAAACCTATTATTCTTGAAAGAGGAAAAGATGTCAAAAGCAGGCGGAGAGATTTAGCAACTTTAAACAAACAAGGTATTATCAATTCAGAAAGTAATTACTGTTTTGGTGAGGGCGGGGCTGGCACCTATAGTGATGGCAAACTTTATACACGAAGCAATAAAAGAGGCGACATTAATAGAATTCTTCAACTTTTTGTTCACTTTGGCGCTCCTGAAAATATCCTAGCCGACGCCCACCCTCATATTGGAACCAATAAACTTCCTCAGATTATTACCGCAATGCGAGAAAAGATTATTTCCTGTGGCGGCGAAATGCTTTTTAATCATAAAGTAATTGATATTATCACTAATAAAAACAGCATCTCGCATGTGGTAACTGCAGATTTTGTAGAACATAAAGCGAATAATTACATCTTAGCAACCGGTCACTCCGCTAGAGATATTTTTGAATTACTTCATAAAAGAAATATTTTAATTGAAGCAAAACCTTTCGCATTGGGCGTAAGAGTAGAACATCCACAAACATTGATTGATCAAATTCAATACCATTGTATATCAAGAGGCGAGTTTTTACCTCCTGCTTCTTATAGTTTAGTAGAACAAATTAATGACAAAGGCGTTTTTTCTTTTTGCATGTGTCCAGGTGGTATTATTGCGCCTGCATCAACTAATGCTGAAGAATTGGTAGTAAATGGCTGGAGCCCTTCTAAAAGAAACAATCCCTATGCAAATAGTGGTATAGTAACCCAAATTACACAAGAAGATGCCTTCCATAGCTTAAAACATGAAAAAATACCAGCCAATCACCCTTTGTTATTTATGTACTTTCAAAAAATGGTTGAACATAATGCATACAAGGCCGGTGGTGGTGGATTTGTTGCTCCCGCACAAAGATTAGCAGATTTTTGTACCTATACCCATTCAAACTCCTTGCCACCAAATTCATATCTCCCCGGACTACTTGAAACGAGCCTTGATAACGTACTGCCAGATTTTGTGTACAACGCACTATCAAACGGACTCAAAACATTTGGAAAAAAAATGAAAGGCTATTATACAAATGATGCAATTCTAGTTGCTACAGAAAGCAGAACCTCTAGCCCAGTAAGAATTCCAAGAAATAGTGAAACATTGGAACATCCTCAATTTGACAATTTATTCCCATGCGGAGAAGGCGCTGGTTATGCAGGAGGGATTGTAAGTGCTGCTATGGATGGAGAAAGAGTCGCCACAATTATTAGCCATAAATCTTAATGAATGCTTATTTTTTATCCGCTTTTCAATCAGTTCAAAAATCTTATTTTTACCTCAACTAATTTTATATGAATATCCTAGAACTCCATTCTCTGAAAAAAGATTTCTCCTCTCAAAAAGCAGTTGATGACATCAGTTTTTCTATAAAAAAAGGAAGCATTTTTGGATTATTAGGTCCAAATGGAGCCGGCAAAACCACTTTGCTACGAATGATTACTGGTATTTTTCATCCAGATAGCGGCGAAATTCTTTTCAACGGAAAAAAATTCCATGCAATTGATGATATCATCAACATCGGCTACATGCCCGAAGAAAGAGGCCTTTATAAGAAAATGAAAATTGGAGAACACGCTATTTACCTTGCCAGATTAAAAGGAATGAACAAAGCTGATGCCATGGCCAGTGTAAAAAAATGGTTTGTGAAATTTGAAATGGAAAGCTGGTGGAATAAAAAAGTAGAAGATTTGAGTAAAGGCATGAGTCAAAAATTACAATTTGTAACAACCATCCTACACAATCCTTCTTTAATTATTCTTGATGAACCTTTTAGTGGCTTAGACCCTGTAAATGCGAATATTATTAAAGAAGAAATTTTTAATCTCGCTAATAATGGAGCTACCATTATTTTTAGCACGCATCGAATGGAACAGGTTGAAGAAATTTGCACTCAAATTGTATTAATTAACAAAGGCAAAAAAATGCTGGATGGCAACATTCAAGATATTAAACAAGATTTCAAAGATAATATTTTCAAAATCGGAGCCAATCTTACACCTGAGCAATTAATGACTCCTATTTTCGAAGTAATCAAGCATGAAAAAGATAGTGTGCAAATAAAACTCTCCAAAGAAACTACTAACAATGAACTACTAAATTATTTTATTCAACAACAAATAAATATCGAATCATTTAACGAAGTGTTGCCCTCTTTGAATGATATATTTATAAAATTGGTTGAAAATTCAACAGCAACCAGAAAATTTAACATCACACATTAATAGAACCGCTATTTCAACCTATAACCATGAATAAGATTAGTATAATATTAAGCAGAGAATATTTTATCAGGGTAAAAAAGAAGTCATTCCTACTAACTACCATTGGCATTCCATTGATCATTATGGGATTTTATGCTGCCATTATATATATATCATTAAGCGAAAGTGATGAAAAACAAAAAATCGCCGTTATTGATGAAGCCAATTTGTTTGGAGGAAAAATCGACAACCATCAAAATTCTATCGAATTCAAGTTTATAAAAAATGAAACGGTAGATTCCTATATAAAAAAATATAAAAAAGATGGATATCAGTCGTTTTTGTTTATTTCAAAAGATTCATCCATTAAAGATAAATTTCAATTACACAGCAGCTCCTCTGCAAGTATAACTACTATAGAATCTATCGAATCTATTATCAATAAGACTGTTCGAGCTAAGAAGTTATTATCAAAAGGTATTGATCCTGAAGAATTTGATCGAATGACACAGGAAGCCAGCATTACCAACACCATTGATTCAGAAGATGGCTCTAAAAAAAGTTTTGCAGAAATTTCTTATGCTGTTTCTTTTGTCTGCGGATTACTCATTTATATGATGATGGTAATTTACGGAACCCAAGTAATGCGTGGTGTTACAGAAGAAAAAACCAATAGAATTGCAGAGGTGATTATTAGTTCCGTGAAGCCTTTTGAACTAATGATGGGAAAGATCTTAGGAATTGGAGCCGTTGGTTTAACTCAATTTGCTATTTGGATTGTTTTGATGATTCTCATGCAGCTGTCTATTCCATTTATATTTCCAGAATTCATGCATCAGGTTTCCAATGCTTCCTCTAGCAGTTCGGAAAATGTGACCATGCTTGCAAATACCATTCAAGGATTGTCTTCTTTACCCTTGACAAAAATCGCGGGCTCTTTTTTATTTTATTTCCTGGGTGGGTATCTCACCTATGCATCGATATTTGCGGCAGTAGGGAGTGTTGTAAGCGAAGATCAACAAGAAGCTCAGCAATTGGTTTTTCCAGTTTTAATGCCCATTATTTTAGGCTTTGTAATTATGACAAAAGCAGTCAATGATCCAAATAGCAACTTGGCAATTTTTGGCAGTATATTTCCATTAACCTCCCCAATTGTTATGATGGGCAGAATTACATATGACATTCCATTTTGGCAAATAACTTTGTCAATGTTATTATTGGTTGTCTCTTTTTTATTTTTCACCTGGATAACTGGCAAAATTTACAGAACCGGCATTTTAATGTATGGAAAAAAACCATCCTGGAAGGAGATGATCAAATGGGCTTTTACTAAATAGTTTTGAAATTCATTTATCCGAATTGGCCATTAGGATTATATTCAATAGTATGTTATAATAATTAACGCTTCAGCTTTTCTATTTCATGTAAATACTCATTCCATATTTCATGTACAATCTCACTGGCTGGTTGTACTTTTTTTATCAAACAACTTGACTGTCCGATTTCTAATTCGCCCGTATCTAAATCACCTTCAAACATCCCCTTTTTTGCGCGGCCTCTTCCAAGAAGCTCTATCAATTCTTCTTTTGATGCACCATTGATCTCGGCTTCATGAATTTCATGATAAAATTTATTCTTCAACAACCTCACTGGTGTTAATTTTTTTAAACTAAGGGAAGTGTCTCCCTCCTGTACATTAGTAATGGCATTTTTAAAATTAATATGACTCGATGCTTCATCGCTGGCAACAAATCTACTTCCTATTTGAACAGCCGAAGCACCTAATATCATGGCTGCCAACATTTGATTTCCTCTGGCAATGCCCCCCGCTGCTATCACAGGAATGTTAACCGCTTCGCAAATAGCAGGTATTAATACCATTGACGTAGTTTCTTCTCTCCCATTGTGACCACCTGCCTCAAAACCTTCTGCAACAACGGCATCGCAACCAGCATCTTGCGCTTTTATAGCAAACTTGCTGCTACTAACTACATGAACCACCTTAATTCCATTCTTTTTTAATAAGGATGTATATGTTGCTGGATTTCCAGCAGAAGTGAATACAATTGAAATTTTCTCTTCAATAATTGTTTGAATATGCTCTTCAATATTGGGATAAAGTAAAGGAATATTAACACCAAAAGGCTTATTGGTTGAGGATTTACATTTTTGTATATGCTCTTTCAATACCTCCGGATACATGCTTCCGCTGCCAATGAGTCCCAAAGCTCCAGCATTACTAACTGCACTGGCTAAACGCCATCCACTTGCCCAAATCATACCCCCTTGAATTATTGGTATTTCTGTGTTGAATAATTTTGTTATGCTATTTTGAAAAGATTGCATAAAACATAGTGGTTAATTATGATCGGCTTCCACCCAAATCGATGGCGGTGTTGTCACCAATATTTAAATTTCGACTTACGCCTTTTACCTCAGCATCATTGCCTATCAAGGAGTTGTTTAATACAATTTCATACAAATTAGAATAAGCTCCGATGATGGAATCTTTAATTATAGCATGATTTATAGTAGTATATTCTCCTATTGCGACATTTGGCCCAATAACCGAGTTTTTAATGACGCAACCTTCGCCAATACTTACCGGAGGGATTATGATAGTATTTTGAAAAGGATTTGTTTCAGCAATATTACCACCAAACTTTTTTAATAAAATGGCGTTAGATTCTAAAAGAGTTTCTTTTTTTCCACAATCGAACCAATTTAAAACTTTAAATATTTTAAACTTTGCACCTTGTTGTATCATGCATTCTAGCGCATCAGTTAAATTAAAATCTTGCTGGTGTTCATTGGTTTGAATTATTTGAGTTAAACAGGTATACAAAATAGCAGACTCTTTTATTTTATATATCCCCACTAAAGCCATATTGCTTTTTGGAATTGCAGGCTTTTCAACCAATCGATTTATAAATCCATTTTCATCTACTTCAGCAACACCAAAATTTCGAGGGTCATCTACTTTTTTTACTCCAAGCATCGAATAAGGCTCTTCCATGATTTGTTTTAAATCATATTCAGCTATAGTGTCTCCTAGTACAATCAACACTTCATCTGTTTCCACTATTTCTTTTGTAAGCTCTACAGCATGACCAGTTCCCAGCCGATCATTTTGATTGATAAAATGACAATTCAATTCTGGATAATTTTTTTCTACATAATCCTGAATTTTTTCTCCTAAATATCCAATGATAAAAATAAATTCAGTTATACCGGCTTCCCTCAGTTGATCAACGATAATACTAAGTATCGTTTTTCCAGCTAATGGAATTAGTGCTTTTGGTTGTGTGTATGTATGGGGGCGGAGTTTTGTTCCTGCACCCGCTACGGGAATAATCGCCTTCATTAATTAGAATCCTTTTTCGATTAGTGAAATTAGTACATTTTATTTAAACCTCATATTTTAAGAAAGCTCAGCTGTGAAAAACAATAAATATTAAATTATATACTATTAATAGAAAAATGATTAACCTACCGTACTTATCTTTGCAAGACAAAATATTAAAATGCAAAAAGACAAAGTATTATTCGATTTAATTTCACAGGAATTAAACAGACAAAGGAATGGAATTGAACTGATTGCAAGTGAGAACTTCACTAGTTTAGAAGTTATGCAGGCAATGGGGTCATCTTTAACCAATAAATATGCAGAGGGCTATCCGGGTAAAAGATATTATGGAGGCTGTGAAATTGTTGATCAAGTAGAACAATTAGCAATCGACAGGATAAAAAAAGTATTTAATTGCGAATATGCAAATGTACAACCACATAGTGGGGCTCAAGCCAATGCTGCATTAATGCTTTCTATCCTTCAACCAGGTGATAAAATATTAGGACTTGATTTAAGTATGGGCGGCCATCTTACTCATGGATCACCCGTTAATTTTTCCGGAAAATTTTATACACCATTTTTTTATGGCGTAAAAAAAGAAACAGGTTTGATTGATTATGAAATGCTGGAAGAAAAAGCAAGAAAAGAAAAACCAAGATTAATTATTTGCGGAGCTTCTGCATATAGTCGGGATATTGATTATTCAAGAATCAGAAAAGTAGCGGATGAAATAAATGCATTTGTATTATGTGACATGGCTCATCCTGCTGGATTAATTGCTAAAGGATTATTATCTTCTCCTTTCGAACATTGTCATTTCGTAACCAGCACTACACATAAAACATTACGAGGACCAAGAGGTGGCATCATCTTAATGAAAAAAGATTTTGAAAACCCCTTTGGATTAACTGATCCCAAAGGAAATGTTAGAATGATGAGCCACTTAATTGATATGGCTGTATTTCCTGGAACTCAGGGTGGTCCGCTTGAACATGTTATCGCTGCAAAAGCTGTTGCATTTGGCGAATTGCTATCTGATGAATTTACAATGTACATTACTCAAGTACAAAAAAATGCGCAGGCAATGGCTACAGCATTTATGAAAAAAGACTATCAAATCATTAGCGGTGGAACAGACAATCATCTAATGCTTATTGACCTACGCAACAAAAATATTACAGGAAAAAAAGCACAAGAAACCTTAGACAGAGCTCATATTACCTTAAATAAAAATGCCGTTCCGTTTGATGATAAAAGTCCTTTTGTAACTAGTGGTATTCGAGTAGGCGTGCCGGCTGTCACTACCAGAGGAATGAAAGAAACAGATATGCAAACTGTGGTAGATTTCATCGATCGTATTTTGATGGATATCGATAACGAAGCAACCATTTCAAGCGTGAAAGAAGAAGTTCAAATTTTCATGAATCAATTTCCTCTTTACCCTGAAATTGGTTAGTTTTTAATTAAAAAGCTTCTGTGCCTGCAATTTCATTGATCTGTTTAATCAAAGATTAACGAACCTAATAAAGCAAAAATTATGATACAACGTATTCAAACAATTTGGTTGCTATTTGCTTCTATCTGCGCTTTCGCCGGATTGAAAGTTGGTTTTTACTCAGGAAATATAATACCGAATTCCATTGATGCACCATTGGCCAATCACTATTTGGAAATCAATGGAATGTACTCTATCATTTCCAATGTGCTTACCATTTGTATTGGAGTGCTGTCTTTTGTTAGTATTTTTTTATTCGGCAATAGAAAAGTTCAAATAAAATTTTGCATGACCACACTGCTGCTTGAACTATCATTGATTTATTACTATTGGATTACTACTAAGCTTTTTAAAGAAGGTTCTTTTTCTATTGGCTTATCACTTCAATTATTAATAATTATTTTTTTATTACTTGCAGTGAAAGGAATTGCTAAAGACAAAAAAATTGTCACGGAAAGCGATAGGCTAAGATAAACATCGATTACATGAAAACAAGTTTCATTTTTATTTTATTCACTTTACTCTTGATTACTTTTTGGG
>Ga0214921_10004777_pt1 | contig 19655 bp, 19 predicted proteins | sample LL1505_MetaG_FD_177992 | JGI IMG/M metagenome (GOLD analysis project Ga0214921, IMG submission 177992) | Freshwater microbial communities from Lake Lanier, Atlanta, Georgia, United States - LL-1505 | ecosystem: Environmental > Aquatic > Freshwater > Lake | place: USA: Georgia | collected... | reverse complement strand
AAAAAAAATTAAAAATAGTTTTCTTATTGATGGTGATGTAGTTAGGTCTCTTGTAAGTTTTGACCTAGGATATTCCTTAAAAGATAGAGTTAAACAAAATAAAAGAGTTTTAGGATTAGCTAAAATTGCAATTTTAAATAAACAATTTCCAATAATATCGAGTGTTTATTTGGACCCAAAAATCTCAAAGGAAATAAAAAAAAATAATATTAAAATTATTAACTTGATAAAAAAAAAAAATGCTAATATTAATAAAAAACTGTCAAATAAAAAAAACGTTGTTGGAAGAGATATTATTCAACCCAAGATAAATTGCGAAGTTCTAGAAAATAAATTTTAATATATTATTAATAATAAAAAATTATGCTCAAAAAAATTTTACTAGGTAATTTTGATCAACTTGCTAAATCTTACAGAAAAAGCAGACCTCATTATTCAAATCAGATTACTAAGTTTTTAGTGTCAATTTTTGATAAAAATAAAAATATTGTTTCTTTAGATTTAGGAAGCGGAACCGGTATTTTTTCAAGACAGCTTTCCAAAATATCAAAACAAGTAATTGGAATTGAGATTAGTAAAGAGATGATAAAAAATGCGTATAAAATAAATAATATTAAGTATATAAATGCTACGGTTAATAATCTTAAGATAAATAAAAAATTTGATTTAATTACATCTGCTTCTTGCTTTCATTGGTTTGATAACATTAAAATAAAAAAAATTATTCAGAGAAATTTGAGAGAAGGTGGTTATTTTTTTATTACTTATAATTCAAGAAATATAGAGGGGGATGTTTTTTTAACTAAAGTAGAAAAAAAAATTATTTCGTTTAATGGCGCATTCAAGAACAGAGTATCTAGCGGATCATCTGAATTTGTGAATAAGAAAATAATTAATTTTGTTAAAATTTCAAAAATTAATGGTCCTATTTTTTTTCAGTTCCAACATAATGAGCGGTTCTCATTAAAAAGATATTTAAATGTATGGGATAGTTCTAATGAGTTTAGAAATAAATTGGGAGCAAGAAACTACTCAATATTTAAAGATTGGTTAATTAAAGAATTTCCATCCCATGGTATAACGGCCAGATATATAAATAGATGTTGGCTGTTACAAAAAAAGACTAATTAAATCTTTTTATATCTTTTTTTAAAATTTTTAAATCTTTTAAGTTATCTACCTCGTACCAGAATTTGTTTGTGACAAAATAATTAAACTTTGCTATTTTTTTTTGAATTGCTGTATTTAATAGTTCGGTCATGCTGATTCTTTTATTTTTTAGATTTTTATATAATTGTAATAATTTATAAAAAGTTTTATTGTTAATCTTTAGAATACCCATATATTGATATTTGGGGAGTTTATCTTTGATTTTATCTCCAATATGTGAAATTTCCTTGTTTTTTACAATCAAGTCTTCAGCATCAGTTTTGATATAAGAAATTTTTTTATATCTTTTTTTCCAAGATTTTAACCAATTCTTATTTAATGGTAAAATATTTTCTTTATATTTTATTAAGGATTTAATAATTTTAGGACTAAAAAAAATATCTGCATATGAAATTATTATGTCATTTTTTTTAATCGTATGGCTTGCTAGCATTAACGACTCAACCATGTTAGTTTTTAAATAATTTTTATTATGAACAAATTCAATATTATTGTAATTTAGTTTCTTTTTTAAAAGATCTGATTTGTGTCCGGTGGCTACAATAATTGTCTTAAAAAATTTAAAATTTTCAGAAATATAATCAATTAATGTTTTATTTTTATAAATTTTGATCAGACATTTTGGTTTATTTTTAGTTAAAGACCTAAGTCTACTGCCTTTGCCCGAAGCTAAAATAATTAATATCATAAATACTTTTTTATAAAATCTAAGTCAAATTTTTTTATTTTATTATATCTTTCAGGATGCCACATAATTCCTAAAATTCTTTTATCAACATGCCTAAAAGCTTCGATTGACCCATCATTTGAATTCGCAATTATACTTAGAGGTGCACCAAGTGTTGTTATTGAATAATCATGATAGCTGTTAACAAAAATTTTTTTATTTGAAATCAAAGTAATGTTGTGAATTTTATTTGAATGATTAATTTTTTTTTTTATTTTTGATTTGAAAAAATTAGCTATAAACTGAGCGCCGTAACAAATACCGAGGAATGGAATTTTTTTTTTTATAGCTAATCTTAGATAGTAATTATCTAACCTGTTTCTCATGGAGTTTGCATTGTTCTGTTTTAGTGAGATTAAGCTGTTTCCTCCTAGGGATATAATTAAATCTAATTTAACGTTGCAAATATTATCGTTGAGAATTTTGTAATCATAATTTTTAAAACACCTTTCTAAAAATTTAAAGGTTTTTGTATCAATAACAAAACTAATAGACCCTCGTCTTTTAATTATGGTTGGGACCAAGCCTATAATTTTTTTTTTCATAATCCTGATAACATTTTTTTTTCACAATTTAAGTATAAAGTATTATTTTTAATCAATTGATGAAATTTTTTCTCCCCGATCCCTATAGCCGCTGGAAGGCCAAATTCATTGCATCTAATGCTCATATGCGAATTGGGACCACCGAAAGCCGTTATCAGAGCATTAATTTTATGATTGAAAATAAAATCATAACCAGGATCAGCATTTTCAATGCATATAATTTTATTTTTAAGATCAAATTTTTGAGAGAATTTTTTAAGGTGTATAAATTTTGATGTAACAATTTTATTAGTAATGAATGTTGGAGATGCATTTTGTTCTTCAAAAAAGTAAATATCATTTTTGTTTGTTATAATGTTTGGAAGGTTAAAATTTTGATTAAAATTATAAATTTTTTTATTTTCCTCAATATCTTTCTTCAATTCAAAAAAAATATCTTTGTGAGAAAAGTTTTCATACAAACCTAAGATTTTATTAAAATTTAAATGTTGAATATCTTTTTGGTTTAACTTAATTCTTCTAAATAATAATTTTATCTGGACAAAAATTTCATCAATTATTTTCGTAAAAAAAAGTTTAGAAGACTCCCTTTGATAAATGGAGTTTTCAATAAAAAACAATAATTGATTTGCATTAATATCCTTAAAATTATTTAATTTTAAAAATTTATTAATTAAAGTTTTATGACTTTGATTTAATTTAAACTTTTTATGTATTTTTTTTATTAAAGTAATTTTATTAAAGTAATTTTTAAAATTTTCTCTATAATTTGGATTTGAAATTTCATATGTGTTAGGTCTTAAATGACCGTATTTATTTAAAAAAACTATTTTATCTTTTACTAAATATCGATTCATATCGGAGGATATAGATTTGAAATTTTCTAACAACGCTAGTTTTTCTTTTTTAGTGATAATTTTTAACTCAACAAAAGAATTTAAAAATTCAACGGCTATAAATGCCATTCTTGCTATATTTGCAAAAGGAAGTGTACCAAAATTTTTGCATACATTGTGCAACAAAAATATTTTATTAATTGTAGAGTTTTTCTTTTTTTTCAAATTATTAAAAATTTTTTCTCCGTATTGATATTTTTTAATATTTTCGTCTAATTTGAATATTATTTGGTTTGTAAGTTTAGTGTATTCTTTGATGATTATGTTTATTTCATTCTTAGAAAGTTTCGAATTCTTTAGAATATTTTTATATTTTTGAGAATTTATCGAAATGCAGTTAACCACAAGATCGCTTTCAATTTTATCATAGTAGTGATGAGGTGACTTTTTAAATTCCTTAAAATAAAATTTAATTAATTTTTTCTGTATTTTTTCAGACAAACTATCTATTAAAAATGAATTAATATCAGTTTTTAAATCTATGTAAGGTGTCCCAAGAAATGAGTGCATTAGAGGAATTTTAGTAACATTTTTGTAACCTAAGCTTAACCTACTTTCAGACCAAATTTCATTTGTTATTAAATTTTGATATAGTGATATTGCCAAAGTTTTTGGTTTCAGCCCAATGATTTCTGCTGGATTCCAATCTGTCATGGTAGAAAAATATCTTTGCTCACCATATAAATGCGAAGTTTCAGTTGTCATTTTTATTATTTTTTTTTCAAGGTTTAGTAATGATTTTTTAAAATCAATTTTTTTTTGAAGTTTTACGTTTAATTTTCTAACTTGAACGATATAAATTTTATTATTAATAGTTAAAAATTCTATATCTAAGAAAGAATTTGCAAACTTTTTTTTCAGTTTGTTAATTACATCGTTAATTATTCTTGTTTTTTTATTTAATTTTATTTTTTTAATATATTTAAAAAATGTTACAATTTTTCCATTAGATCTTCCCGAGGTGATTAGATCTGTTTTTCTCGATTCATTAAAATTAATATTTATAAATGGAGATCCATTCGTCGGATCTGCAGTAAAAATAACACCAACAGTATCAGCATATTTTATATATTCTTGAATTAAAATAAATTGATTATTCCCCCCCCCATAACTATCAAAAACGGCACATATGCCCTGATCAATTTTTTTTATATTATTTGATTTGATATTAGGAACCGACAAATATTTTCCTGCATTGCTGATATTTTTGTCCTCTAAAAAACTGGCGGACCTAATAATAATATCATTCTTAAATTTTTTAGTTATAGTTTTTAAAATTTGTTCCTTATTTTTTGAATATTCTATAAAATTAAAATAAAAGTAATTTGGAACTTTGACTAATTTCTTAATTTTATTTAGATTTTTTATTTTATTTGGAAGACGCATTATTATGTTTTATTAATTAATAATTCACTATTTAAGTTAATGATCTACCTTTTATTATTTAATAACATAATGTAAAATGTAATTAATGATTTCTTTTTTAGTTGGTCATGAAGCTCATATAGATCATTATCAGAATATCTGGGAAAATTTATCGCCACAAGAGTTCACTATAGTTTTATTAAAGCATCCATATAATAATTTTCTAAACACAAAAAGAGTTAATAATTTGATGAGTAAATATAACTATATATATCTGGATAGCATTGGTGATAGTACTTTTGGCACTTGCATTAGTATGTGGCCGGTGCCTGAAGTTTTTAAAACTGACATTTATAAAAAAAATTTTAAACAACATATTTTATATTCTATAATTGGATCTGAGGATTTGATTACAGAAAATAATGAGCACATCTACTATAATAAAGTATTAGTATTTGGAGAGTATTCATATAGTTTTTTTTTAGATTTTTTTAAAAAAGAAAAAATCAAAGTAATTGGTAATCCTCGCTTTGATAAAATAAATTTAAATAAATTTAATAAAAAAAAATATTCTATTTTAAAAAATTTACACAGTATTTTAAAAAAAAAAAAACAAAATATACTATATTCTCCTTCACGTGGCGGTTACGGTAGTATTGAAAGTTTTGTAAGAAATATTTCTTTCAGCTTAAGATTTTTTAATTTTTATGTAAAACCACATTTAGATATTGAATTTGAGTCACCCCAGTCTCTTGAAATTTTAAAAAATCTCGGGTGTAAGATTGTTAACGAAGATTTTTTTAAAAGCGCAGAATTTGAAAATGTAGATTTAGTTATATCAGACTATGGAGGTAGCAGCTTATTGCCAGTTTTTTTCTCTAAAACAGGACTAATTCTAAGAGGAAATAAAGTTCTAAATTTGCAAAAATTTCTTATAGATAAAGGAAAGGAGTGCCTAGTGTGAGTAAAAAAAATTTTGGTATTAAAGATATTATTTTTAGTTTGACTGAAAAAAATGTAGAATTGCATTGTAGCTTAAGCAAAATATTTTATTCAAATAAGAAATACAGTGCGATAAAAATAGCATCTTATTTAAAACATGAAAATTAATTTTATGTCATGATTAAAGATAATTTTATAAATAATCCAAATAAAAAAATAAAAAAAATTTCTATAAATTTTGCAGGCAGAAGTGGTTCTTTTTTTTTACAAAATTTATTAGAGGGACATGAAAATATCATGACTTTTCAAAATGAATATGATATTTATTTATATAATTTAGCAAAAAAATTCTTTTTATCCAATGAAGATTTGAATAATTACTCTAACTTTCTAAGAAAAAATTTAAATATTTGTATTCATGAACATTCAAAAATTTTTAATGCAGGAAAACTTTATTATAACATAGATAAAATTTGTGATGAAATAGACGATATAATAACTAAAACTAAATATAAAATTATAGAAAAAAATTTTGATTTTTTAATTGATGTTTTTTTTATTAGTCATTGCTTTCTTAATCAAAAATATATTAATATTAATGATCACTATATTTTAATTCATACTCACACACCCTTTAATAAGGACGATTATATCTTTTTTGAAAATAATCTTAATATTCATACTTTGTTTTTAATGTTAAGGGATCCTGTCAAAGCAATTGACTCCCACTTATTTCATCATACCGCAGAACATATTGTGCCCTCAAAAAAAATTTTTTTGGATCTTTTAATTCTTTTTGCTCAATCATTTGTGAGTATAAATGTGTCAAAAAAAAATACAGTTTTTGTAATTTTTTATGAGAATCTTCATAATAATACATCTATAGAAATAGATAAAATCTGTGAAAGATTAGATATTAAAAATGACAATATTCTTTTTACAGAGACAATAGGAAGAGATAAACTTCAAAATCAATTTATAAGTAATAAAGAAGTAATTTATGGATTTAGGAAATTTAAAACACCTGAAAGTTTAAAAGTTTTAAATGATTATCAAGTTGAATTGATAGAATTCTTATTTATAGATATTATTAAAAAGTTTAACTATAAACTCCGTCACACATCCATATCATGCATAATATTATTCTTTAAATTTTGTTGTTTTACTATTAAAGATAATTTTAGTTTATTAAACTTAATTAATGCTATAAAAATAATTTATAATTTAAAAAAAAATAAATACGAATTAGACCGTGTTTAGTCATAGTTTATTTAATATGGAAAATATTTTGGATAATCTAACAAATATTAATATTGATGTTTATCTAGATAGCGCTGATTTAAAAATTATTAAAAGTTACTCTACTAATAAAAATATAAAAGGTTTTACTTCAAATCCAAGTTTAATGAGTAAGAGCGGAATTAAAAGTTATGGAGAATTTATTAAGACGTTTTTAACTATATCTAATAATAAACCGGTTTCTTTTGAAGTGACTTCCGACTCAATTAATGAGATGGAGACTCAGGCAAAAAAGATTAATAACTTTAGCAATTCTATATATGTAAAAATTCCAATATTAAATACAAAAGGGGAAAGTACAGTTGATCTTATATCTAGGTTATCTGCTCAAAAAATTAAGATTAATGTAACTGCCATGATGTCATTCGAGCAAGCAAAAGATGTCATTGATAATGTTAAGCCTGGAAATGAAATAATACTTTCACTTTTTGCTGGGAGAATAGCGGATACAGGAAGAGATCCAGAACAAACCATAAAAAAAACTAAAAACTATATTGTTAAAAATAAAAAACAAAAAGTTAAAATTCTCTGGGCTAGCGTTAGAGAGATTTTTAATCTATTTCAAGCTGAAAGAAGTGGAGCGGATATTATTACCTTGACACCAGAAATTTTAGAAAAAATTAAATTAAGAAATAAAAATCTACATCAATATAGTATAGAAACTGCTAAAATGTTCTATGAAGATGGCCTTAAAAATTCATTAAATATCTAAATGGCACGAATTTTAATTACTGGGGGAGCCGGTTATGTAGGCTCTTTATTAACTATTAATTTAGAAAAATTAGGACATGAAATTTTAATTTATGACACATGCTTTTATGGAAAAGATCATATTAAACCTTCAAATAAACTCAAATTAATTGAAGGAGATATTCGAGATAAAAATAAATTTGAATCGGCCGTTCAAGGTTGTGAAATTGTTATTCATTTAGCTTGCATTTCTAATGATCCAAGTTTTGCTCTTAATGAAGAATTGAGTAAAACTATAAATTTTGATTGTTTTGAAGATTTAGTAAAAATTTCTAAAAAATTAAAAGTTAAAAGATTTATTTACGCTTCTAGTAGTTCTGTCTATGGATTTTCTGATCATGACAATGTTACGGAAGAACATCCTTTAGTTCCTTTAACCCTTTATAATAAATTTAAAGGCATGTGTGAGCCAGTCTTAAAAAAATATACGGATGAAAATTTTATTGGGACCATTGTAAGACCAGCAACTATTTGTGGATACGCTCCTCACTGTAGACTAGATCTTTCTGTTAACATTTTAACTAACTTTGCAGTGAATAATAAAAGAATAGTAGTACTTGGAGGTGGTGAACAAAAAAGACCCAATCTACATGTTGCTGATATGTGCAGATCATATGAATTTTTTATAAATGCTTCAGCCGATAAAGTTAATAACGAAATTTTTAATGTTAGTTATGAAAATAAGAAAATTATTGAGTTAGCACATATTGTAAAAAATAATGTTCAAAATTTTTTTAAATACGAAAATATTGAAATTGAAATAAAGCAAGAAACAGCAGACAAAAGATCTTACCACGTAAATTCAGATAAAATTAAGAGAGTACTGGGATTTTCACCAAAATTTAATATTGACGACGCTGTTATTTCTTTATGCGAAGCTTTTAAAGCAAATAAACTTCCTAATAGCCTTACCGATCCAAAATATATTAATGTGGCTACATTAAAAAATTCTAATGCTCTCTAAGAGAAAGGTTTTAATTACAGGTGGAGCGGGTTTCATAGGAAGTCATGCTGTAGATAATTTTTTAAAAAAAGGTTTTAAGGTTCGTGTTATTGATAATTTAGTAGGTGGTAATTTAAAAAATATAGAACATCTAAAAAATAACAGAGACTTTCAATTTGAAAAAAAAGATATTTTAAATTTGGATAGAATAAAAAAGTTTATAAATGAATGTGAGTATGTAGTTCATTTTGCCGGCATTGGAGATATTGTGCCATCAATTAAATATCCAAAAAAATATTTTGAAAACAATGTTCTCGGAACTGTTAAAGTTTTAGATTGTCTAAATCCGAGTAAAATCAAAAAATTCGTTTATGCAGCGTCATCTTCCTGTTACGGAAAGGCTAAAACACCCACCAATGAGAATCATCCGATCAACCCTTTGTACCCTTATGCTTTATCAAAGTATCAAGGAGAGCAAGTCGCATTGCATTGGCACAAAGTTTATAAATTTCCCATAAACTCTATAAGGATTTTTAATGCATATGGAACACGTTCAAGAACAACAGGAGCTTACGGCGCAGTATTTGGAGTTTTTTTAAAACAACTCATAACTAAAAGACCATTAACGGTAGTAGGCGATGGGTCGCAGAGAAGAGATTTTTTGTATGTATCGGATGTTGCTGAAGCATTTTATTTAGCAGCAGTTACAAAAAAAACCGGCTGTATTTGGAATTTAGGATCTGGTGACCCACAGTCTCTAAAAAAATTAGTTAAATTATTAAAACCTGAAAAAATTGTTTATATTCCAAAAAGACCAGGCGAACCAGATGTAACTTATGCCGATATCAAAAAAATAGAAAAAGATTTAAAATGGAGGCCAGCAATATCTTTCGAGGAGGGCGTTGATAAAATTCTTAATAATATCGAATATTGGAAAAACGCACCCTTATGGAATAAATTCAATATAGCAAAAGAGACAAAACTTTGGTTTAAGTATTTAAAGTGAAAGATTATTTAAAAAAAATAGTTAGCGTTGAGCAACTTATAAAAAAAATTGGAAAATTTCCAAGAACAAAAAGTAACAAAGTTGCCATGTGCCATGGAGTTTTTGATCTTGTTCATCCTGGTCACATTCGACATTTGGTGTTTGCTAGACAAAAAGTAGCCAAATTAATAGTTAGTATTACTTCTGATATACATGTTAAAAAAGCGGAACTGCGACCTTATGTGCCTCAAAATTTAAGAGCAGAAAATTTAGCTGCATTAGAATTTGTAGATTTTGTGGTTATTGATCAAAATGAGACTCCAATTAAAAATCTAAAAAAAATAAAACCTGATTTTTTTGTAAAAGGCTATGAGTATAAAAAGAATGATGAAAATGCAAAAACACTGGAAGAAATTCAAGTTTTAAAAAGTTATGGAGGTCAGTTTTTATTTACACCAGGAGACTTTATCTTGTCTTCTTCTAAAATTATAGAAAACGATAAGCCTGATTTAAGTCTTATTAAGCTCAAAAGTTTAATGGAAGGTGAAAAAGTTACTTTTAGCAATATTAGAGAAACGCTTGCAGAATTTAAGAATTGCGAGATTTTAATTGTGGGGGATACTATAATTGATAATTATGTGAATACTAGCATTATAGGAAATAACGCGAAAACTCCAACTTTTTCCACAAAATATCTTAGTGAAGAAAATTTTGTTGGTGGAGCGGCTATAATAGCTTTACATTTAAAAGCTGCAGGCGCGAAAGTAAAATTTTGCTCGGTTCTCGGTAATGATACTTTAGGCAGTTTCGTAAAAAAAGAATTAAAAAAAAATAAAATTACTGATCTGACAATTATTGATAATACAAGACCAACAACAGAAAAAAAATACTTTATTTCTGGAGAACATAGATTGTTAAAAGTAGATAAAGTTGAAAATTCTCCAATTAATGAAAAAATACAAAATTATATAGTTCAGCAAATTCATAATCATAAAAAAGGTATTATTATTTTTAGTGATTTTAGACATGGTATTTTTAATAGCAAAAGTATACAGCCATTTATCAAGGCTATTAATAAAGGTATTTACAAGGTTGCTGATAGTCAAGTTGCGAGTAGATGGGGTAACATTCTAGATTTTAAAAACTTTGATCTTATTACTCCAAATGAAAAAGAGGTAAGATTTTCATTAGCGGACCAAGATACAGCCATTAGACCTTTGGCATCAATTTTATTTGAAAAATCAAATTGCAAAGTATTAATGCTTAAATTGGGGGAACGAGGGTTAATGACTGTCAGAAGAAAGATATCATATAATGACATGAGATCTTTTTTTGTGATGGACGCTTTTGAAAAAAATGTAGTAGATCCCGTAGGATGTGGAGATGCTTTACTTTCTTATGCTGCAATTTCCTTATATATTAGCAAGAATCCTTTGATTGCTAGTATTTTAGGATCAATTAGCGCAGGTTTATTAAGTTTAATTAATGGAAATACTCCAATTTTAAAATCTAATGTTGAAAAAAAATTGATTCAAATAGAAAATGCATTAAATTCTATTGCATGAGCAGCCTAATTATAGGGTATGGAGTTCAAGGAAAAAAAAGATTAAAATTTTTAAAAGATAAAAGAAATAGCATTGTTGTCGACCCAATCCAAAAAAATGCTGATTATAAGAATGTTTTTAGTATAAAGAATATTCATAAATTTAACAAAGCATATGTTTGCACCCCAGAATTCGCAAAATTTAAAACAATAAAATATTTATTAGAAAATAATATTCATACTTTAGTCGAGAAGCCACTCTCCCTTTCTACTTTTGAAAATCAACAAATATTAAAATTAATTAAAAAAAGAAAATCTTCACTTTATGTTGCGTATAATCATAGATTTGAGCCACATATCGTGACAGTTAAAAATATTCTGAAAAAAGGGGATATTGGCAAGATTTATTCTGTAAGTTTATATTATGGCAATGGAACTGCAAGATTATGGAAAAATAATTGGCGTGAAAAAAATAAATATTCAATCATAGACGATTTGGGGGTACATTTATTAGATATTTATTTATATTGGTTTAATTTCTTACCTAAAAATTATAATTCTGTTATCAAGCAAAATAATGAACTTAAATGTTATGATTATTTTTCATTTAAAAGCGAGGAAAAATTTAAAACATTATTTACTGTTTCAGTATTAGATTGGAGAAATAAATTTGAAGCCAATATTATTGGTTCAAAAGGCAGTTTGCATATTAACTGCTTATGTAAATGGGGACCGTCTATTTTAACAAAAAGAATTAGAAAATTTCCAAGTGGCAAACCTAAAGAAATTGTTAAAATTATTAGATGTAACGACCCAACATGGAGAGAAGAAGAGAATTATTTTCATAAAATTTCTAAAAAAAAAATAAATAACTTTTATGAAAATAAGTTAATTATCCAGGCTATAAAAAAAATAAAATAAGATGATATTGTATCTAGGTCTCTCGCATCTATCACTGTGTTATTCTGCTGCTGCTTTAAAAAAAGGTTATCAAGTTACTATTGTCGACTTTAAAAAAAATATAGATGATTATAAGGATGGCAAATTTAAAGTTCATGAACCGCAACTAAATAATATTTTAAAAAAATATAAAAAAAATTTCCTAATTTCCGAAGATTTCAATTATCTAAATAATGCAAAAATAATTTTTTTAGCAAAAGATTTAAAAACTAATAAAAAAAATAAAATAGAAATAGAAGAAATTATTAAATTACTTTGCAAAATATCATCTTTAAAATTAAAAAAAATCTTGGTTATAAAAAGCCAGGTTCCCGTAGGTTTTACCAGAAGAGTTAATTGGAAAAAAACTTTAAAGTTTCACTATGTTGAAACTTTAGTATTTGGTAGTGCAATTAAAAGAGCAATTAATCCAGAGAGAATTATTATAGGAAAAGATAATAACAAGATAAAACTTCCAAGAATATTGAATGTATATTTAAAGAAATTCAATTGCCCAATACTTGAAATGAATTACTCAGAGTCTGAGCTGACTAAAGGATTTATTAATACTTTTTTAGCAGCACAAGTAATTACTACTAATTACTTAAATGAATTTTCAAAAAAATATACAGCAGATTGGGAAAAAATAAAAAATGCATTAATTCTTGATAAAAGAATTGGAAAATTTGCATATTTAAATCCAGGACTAGGGTTGTCCGGTGGAAATATTGAAAGAGATCTTAAAACAATTTCAGATGAAAGAATTAATTTAAATCTCAACAATTCTTTAACAAAAATATTTCTGCAATATAGTGATCACTATAAAAAATGGCCCGTTCATTTTATAAATAAGAATTTTAAAAATAAGAAGATTGGAATTTTAGGCTTTACTTATAAAGAGAACACTTTGTCATCTAAAAACGCACCATCTAGACTGTTATTAAACTACAACTATCTAATTCATGATCATCAAAGCGCAGAGTTAGACAGGATGAATGGAAATATAAAATTTCAAACTCTGAATCACGTTTTAAAAAGAAGTGATGTAATTTGTATTTTTCATAATTTATCTTTATATAGGAAAATAAACTATAAAAAATATTCAAATATTAAAATGATACTAGATCCATTTGCTATTTTAAAAGGTAAAAATTTAAATAGTAAAAAAATTAAATATATTACCTTGTAGAAATATGAGCCATATTTTAATTTTTGGAAAGAATGGTTTTCTAGCTAAAAATTTTTGTGCATTTTTAACAAATAAAAAAATAAATTTTACAAGTTATTCTTCTAATGAAATTAATTTACTTGATGAAGAATCTTCCAAAAAATTGAACTTAATTAAAAAAGACAATTATAAAATATTTTTCTTCTCAGCACTAACTCCAGACAAAGGAAAAGATGAAATAACATTAATTAAAAATTTATCGATGATTAAAAATTTTTTTCAATATTTCCAAAAAGATAATATTGATCATTTTTTTTATATAAGTAGTGATGCGGTTTATGATCTTAATAACGAAGTGATCACAGATAAAACTATTCCAAACCCCCAGGATTTGTATGGCCTTATGCATTTAACTCGAGAAAAGATCGTAGAAAACAATCTTCCTAAGAATAAAATTACTATTTTAAGATTAACCGGTGTTTATGGCTTGGGTGATACTCACAATTCTTATGGGCCAAATAGATTTATTAATTCAGCACGTAAAGAAAAAAAAATCTATATTTTCGGGGAAGGGAAAGACGAGAGAAGTCACATATATATTAATGATGTTATAAATATTTTATTTAAAATGTTAAAAAAAAATATTGCAGGTATTTTATGCGTTGCATCAAATAAATCATATAAATTTATCTATATAGCAAATTTAATAAAAGATTTTTATAAAAAAAAAAATATTTTAATAGAGGTTGTCACTAATAAAAATAATAACAAGATTACAAAAAGGTACTTTAAAAATTTATTGATTTATAATAAAAGGTTTAGTTTATTAAAAGATGATCAGTTATATAAAAATATAAAAAAACTAATATCTTCATAGAAAATTATTAAAATTATATTTTATAATATTATTTAATAACTTCATTATAAATATTTGAAATAAATTTTTTATTATTGTCATTTTCACTTTCTTGTAAAAATTTTTTTAAGATACTACATTTACTATCATTGAGTTTGAGCAAATTATTAATATAAAATTTATAAAACAAAGATTGATTATATTTTACTAAGGGATTGGAAGACATTTCAAAAGTAAAAGTATCATCTTTTTTAATTTGATTTCTTTTATTAATTTTATTGTTTAAATCCGTAACTAAATTTTCTAATTTTTTTTTGCTTATTATGTATTTTTTAAAATTAAAATTTTTATATTTTATAAGATACTCAAATTTAGATATTTTAATGTGCAAACTATTAATGTTTTCTTTGCACCATTCTAATAAAATATTTGTAACATTCCTAACGCGTAAATCTTTGATTTCTGGTAGTTTTATTGATTTTAATTTAAGTAGACTAATACAAATTGCAAATTTATCGTTTTTTGCAACATAGATTTTCTTTAAATTTTTTAAAAAGCCACCATCTAGTGTAGTATTAAAATTCTTAAAAAGTTCATAATTATTTAAATCTAACTTAAGACAGATCGGATGCATATGATAGTATCTAAACATCATGTATTCATTTTTTTTATGTGAAAAAAAAAGTGAAGGAGTTTTAGTTTTTAAATTGTCATATGCGCAAATTTTAACAATTGGATGTATATATTCCTCGAGTATTTTTTTTAAATTTTGTGCAATATATAAAACACCTCGATATTTTATAATTTCTTTTAGCGGCTCTTCTATTGCCTGAGGTACTGGAATGTATATTGCCTCGAAGTCTTTTTGAGTTTTTAAATATATATTTTTTAAACTTGTTTTATTAAAAATAAAGTCAGGATAAATAAACCAAATATAGTTAAATTTTAATGAATTTGCTGTAATCGCTAATGCTTGTAATAAATTTAAAAAATCATATTTATTTAGAAAATATAACTTAAAAACTTTATTTGGAATTATTATATATGTAATATTAATTTTTTTTTTTAGTTTAATAATATTTGGAGAATTTTCAAAAATTTTAATACCCTCTATTTTTGTCCAGATTTGTATTGTAAAATTTTTTGAAACTATGTTATCGAATAAAGTAAGACTTTCTATAAAGCACGGGATGCAAATATTTATAAAATTATTAATATAGCTTTCACCCCAAATAGGAAAAAAAAAAATTTGCTTATTATTTCTCATCATATTTAAATTATTTTTAATTTTTTTAATATCGTTTTCAGATAAAACTTTAAAAGAACAATTTTGGGTACCTCGTTATAATTAAAATAAGCTAAGTATTCATAGATTGGCAAAGCATTAGCATCAAATTTTGATAATTTATATTTTTTTATCAAATTTAAAAAATTACGCTGCAAAACTATTGGTAAAAACATCAGAACTACAAAAGCTATATAAATGTAAAAACTATTTTTTTTATTATGCAAAACATCAAAAATATTTTGCGTTACAATATTTATATTATCGATCTTATGCATCTCTTCTCTTTTTTTTCTAATTTGACCTAAATCTAAATAATATTCAAATTTTTTATGGTCATAATATTGAAAAAATTTTGCAATATTTTCATTTTTTGATGTAACTATTTTTATATTAATATTTTTTAAATATTTAATAATTATAGAGTTTAATAATTGATTAATTATTATAATTGATTTATTTGAATTATTTTTTTTACTTGTAGAAAAATTACAAAGGATAAAATTTCTTATTTCATATTGATTTTTATTTTTGAATAATGCTAAAATATATTCTTTATCATTTATTTTTAATTCCTTTTTAATATTAATATTATAATTAAGACCTCTTTCTGTTAAAGTGCTTTCTAAAGAAATTATTCCTATATCTTCTCTATTCTTGCTGTAATATATTTGAGAAGGATTTGAATATTTACTTATTAGATCCTCATCCAATGTATTGCTAATGTTTGTATCTATACCACTTAAATCAGCAGCTGCAATGTGACAATGAAAACATTTAAATAGAAAATCTTTTTTAAATTTGTAAATTTGAATATTATTTGAATAAGAATAATACAAGAACCTTTTATAAAAGTTATGTAAATTTTCTTGGATAGAATATTTACCTGAATTATAAATATAATCTTCTAAGTTAATCAACGGTCCAGGACAGAGAATTAATTTATAACCATAATTTATTTTTTTTAAAGAATTCTTAATGTAATTTTTATTAAGAATGGAGTCCGGGTATATGTGTATAAATATACCTTTTTCTTTTTGGCAATAGTCCAATATTATTTTTTGGTACTTTGTAACTGTTTCATATTTATTATTATTAATTTTTATAAATTTAAATTTTATTCTAATTATTTTTTTTAAAATTAAGTAATATTTATTTTTCGTAATTGTCGCTAAATTTTTTCTTTCAGTAAAAATAAAAAAAATTGATTCTTTGTTAAATGTTTTAGAATTAACATTTCCGCTAAACAGTAGACTTTTTAGACAATAATTAGAAAAAATTTTTAAATATTCTTTACCCCAAACTACAGTGGATATAACTATTTTATTTTTCTTCATTATTGATTATAAGAGTAGTATGTCAAAATTTCAATATTATAAAAGTTATCTCCCAAATCAGAAATTGTTAAGTAAATTTTACATTGATAAAAACTTAGATAAAAATCTTTACAAATTTATTCTAGATAATTCTTCTATAATTTTACCAAAAAATAAATTTAAAATAATTAGTAGTCCTTTATTTTCATTAGAAGAAATGGCTTCAAACCCAATATCCTTACAATTTTTAAAATGGTTAATTATTTTCTCTAAACCAAAAAATGTTTTAGAAATTGGATGTTTTGTAGGTTTATCAACTATGGAGATGGCTTCTGTTCTTAGTCAAGGTTCTAAAATAACTACGATAGAAAAATTTAAAGATTTTGCCGACATTGCAAAAAAAAATTTTAAAGTTAATAAATTGAATAAAAAAATTATTTTAATCAACGAAGATGCAATTAAGTTTTTAAAAAAAATAAATAAAACTTCATATGACATTATTTTTATTGATGGTGATAAAGTCAATTATTTAAATATATTTAAATTATGTGAAAAAGTTATTAGTAAAAATGGATTTTTTATAATTGATAATATCTTTAATCAGGGAGATTCTATTAATAAATATCCTCAAACTTCAAGAGGATTAGGAGTCAAAAAATTAGTTAATTATTTAAGAGGCAGAAAAGATTTAGTAAAGTGTATACTCCCTTTTTACGATGGATTGATGTTAGTAAAAAAGATTTAAGCTCTTAATTCAAAAACGTCTGGTTCAAGAATAAGTTGATCGTAATTTTTTTTGACCCAATCTGCAGTTTCTTTGACCCCATCTTCAAGACTTACTTTCGCTTCCCAATTGAGTTCTCTTTTAATATATGAACTGTCAACCCAGTATTGTCTATCTTCTGTTTTTCTGCCTGGCGTTATTATATGAGAATTATTAAAGTCGATTTTTAACACTTTGCAAACACACTCAACAATTTCTTTAATAGAATGGGACTCTCTTACGCCAGCATTATATATTCTTCCTAGTTTATTAGATTGGATGATTTTAATAATAGCTTCCGCTAAATCTGATGCATGCATAAAAGATTTTTTTGCAATTCCACCTCCTTCCAGTGGAAATTTCTTGTTTGATAATCCATAAAGTATCGCTTTAGGTATTAATCTATAAGTGTACTGACCTGAACCAAAGCAATTACTTGGTCTAATTATATTTGCTGGAAAACCTAAGTGATTATAAAGTGATAGCATATGATAATCTGCAGCTAGCTTTGATATTGAGTAAGGACTAGTAGGGTTAGGGTTATCCGTTTCTTTTGCTGGAATATCTGTTGCTCCATAAATTTCAGAGGAGCCAATTTGTAAAAACTGTTTAAGGTTTTTATTGTTATATAAGTGTTCGCATAATTTAGCTAATGTGGTTACATTTGTATCGTAATACCTCGAAGATTTTTGCCAAGATGTTGCGTAAGCTAAAGCGGCAAAATTAATAATATAGTTTGGTTGAAAGTTATCAATTAAGTCTGTTAAAAAATCAATTTCAAAAGTAATATGAATTTGTTTGTAAGAATATCTTTTATCTTTGTATCCAATACCCAAATTAAAAACTTCCGTCTGTTGCCTACTTCTTCCAATTGCAACTACTTTTTCAGTATCATCTAACTTCAAAATCTCCTTTATAGTGTGAACAGCAAAAACTCCCGCTCCACCCAAAACTAAGTATCTCATAATTTATTTTTTACATAATAGAGTAAATTCTAAACTTACTCTAGTTATATTAGATTTATTAATTAATCCCTTATGTAATAATCGATAATTAAAAATAACACAATCACCAAATTTTGTAATTAATTTTTTTTCATTAAATTTATTATTTTGAATTAGTTGAGGTTTAAAAATTTTGTCTTTGAAAATTTTCTTGTAATGAAATTTTTTTGTGTGTGATCCAGATATAGCTGATAAACCATAATTTAAATTATTAGATAACATCATCCACACTTTTATACATTCATAACCTTTTGTTATTTTCCATTTATTGACCCTCCAAAACCATTCGTCTGCGTGAATTTCGCCGACATCATTTTTTTTTGGTCTTACTATGCGCCAAAAAACATCATATTTATTATTAATTACTTTTTTAGAGAATTTTATAAATCTAAATTCTTTTGATAATTTATTAAACACTGAAGTTTTTTTAAGAAAATTTATAAAATTATTAGAGAGTACTCGATTCTCTCTTTTGAAAATTTTTTTATGAAGATTATCTGATATTTGAAGTTTATGATAATTTTCAATTTTTATATTTGGCAACTTAGATTTCTTTAAATTACTTTTGAATTTTTTTGTAATTAAGTTTTTAATATTTTTTCTTTCATTTAAGTTGAATTTAGTTAAATAAAAACCAGGCCCGTGTTGAATAGCGTTATAAATATTCATTACTAATTTATAAATTTAAGATTGTATTTAGTTAAATTTTTTTTAACATTAGTTATTCTTTTTTTAGGAAATGGTAAAAAAATTTTTTCAGGACTATTTTTTTTAATTCTATGTATTAAAAAATTAAAGTGATAATTGCCAATTTTATTTAAATCTTGATCATAAACATGTTTAATTTTATTTTTAAATTTTGAGATTATTAAAGTGGCAGCAACAGATGAACCAAGTATTGAAAATTTTTTAGTCTCAATCAATTTTTTAAATATTTTATTAATTTTAAATAATTGATTTAAAATATTTTTTTTTTCAAAATTTATTTTTTTTATATCAATATTAATTTGTATGGTTTTCTCTTTTTTAAGAACTATTGTAAATTCACAATCAATTATTGATGTATAAATTTTTTCTATTTTTAACCCTATTTTTTGAAATATATGATTAAGGGATAATCTATTCCAATGAACGGCATGATCGTAAATTCTTAGGTCAT
>Ga0214921_10004776_pt1 | contig 19656 bp, 16 predicted proteins | sample LL1505_MetaG_FD_177992 | JGI IMG/M metagenome (GOLD analysis project Ga0214921, IMG submission 177992) | Freshwater microbial communities from Lake Lanier, Atlanta, Georgia, United States - LL-1505 | ecosystem: Environmental > Aquatic > Freshwater > Lake | place: USA: Georgia | collected... | reverse complement strand
TTATCAAAATTACTGTAAATTGTTCCACATCTTCTAATATTATTTGTATCTGTCATTATTTAACTATCAAAAAATATATATAAATTAAAATATAATATATTAACTTTACATTATTGAACAATTATTATCTTTAACAGAATTAATTAGATGACATGGAATAACATGATAATCAATACATTTATCTAATCTTTTAATATATTCTATAATATCAATAAATTTAATAGATTCGCAAAAATACATTTTTATTCTTAATACAGAGTTATTAGGTATCTTTACTCCTGATTTACTAGTTATATATACAATTATTTATAACTCCATTAACATCTATATTTACAAAATATAAATTCTTATATAACATATTATATGCTATTGATGAATTAACACATTTATTTTTTGGTTTGATAAATTTAATGAAAGCGGAATATTTATCTATTCCTAAAGGATTATTAATCAATTCAATATGATTATTTTCACCTTCATCTTTTTCATATACAATCAACTATAAAATAGTTCTTATTATAATTTTTAGTATATATTATAGGTTCATAATTATATAGAGAAGCCATGATTATATCATATTAAATAATATTGAATTTAGAAAAGGATATTATAATAATATGTCTGACGCTAATTCTGAGGTTGATATCGAAGAGTATGATCTTTATGATAATGATACAAATAAACATTATCCTCAAGATTTGAGTTATAATGATATAGATAATATATACTTAGATACTCTACCAGGAGACATATTTAGAATGATTTTACCACACTTGAACAAACAAGATATACTTAGTCTGAGAATAGTTAATAAAAGATTAAATAAAAAAATAGAAACAAATTTACCTGACAATATATTATTTAATGTTAATAAAGAGTCTTTAACTAGCTATAATACATATCTAAAATTGAGTAAAGAAACTAAAAGTACTAAAACTACAAAAAAGAAAGTTACATCTGTGTTAGCTACAACAAAAACAGAAGAAGAATTAGAAACAAAACCAGAAATAGATAACAATTTAATCAATTCTTTACCTAAATCTGAAATATTTGTTGGTAGATTGATATTCAAGAATAAGATAAATTTTACTATCAAACAAATGGAACGATCTAATCTTAATAGTATTGGAATGATTAAATTATTAGATGTAGATAATAATGTAAAATTTTATAAATATGTTAGATGTATAATCTGCAAAAGAATAGATCAAAATGGAATATATCAAATGACAATGTTAAAAAAACTTAATCATTTAGTATTAACAACAAATTTATCAAGATTATATGAAATAGATAGATTTACTGAGGATTCTCAACAATATCGCGATATGTTAGCAGGTATAAGACCTCCTGGATCAATCCGTATAGATTCTTACGATAGAACAACGCAAAGAGTAATATATAAATATAATTATTTAACAAAAGATAGGATCGATATCAAATATCTAAATTTACTTAGTCGTATTACTACATTAACATTGATATATGATGGAACATATGAAAGTGATATTTTGTCTTATAAAGAGAATACAGTATATCTAAAAAAAGAGTTTGAATATACTTTCATTAATCATATTAAAAAATTAAATATAGATAAATATTATAATAGGTTTTCTAATGATAAGAATCATAAATATATAGGATTTGATATATTATATATGTTTAAGAATCTTAAACATGTTAATATTAAATGTAAACTAAATATTAGCGGATATTATGCATTGATGTTATTAGATAACTTAGAAGAATTACATTTCTCTCATACAGAAAGAGGGTTATCGCATATGTTAAATGAATTAAATTTAGAAGCTAATGTTCATGCAATTCTACATGTATTACTTAAGAAAGTAAAAGTAATAACAATATCTTTATGTGATTTAATGAAGAATTCTATTTATAATATTTATAATACAAATTATAACTTCTTTGATAAACATTTACCAGACAAAGATTTTAGAATAGGAAATATCATATCTTATCCAAATATACATACATTAATGTTAACATATTCAGATATAAATGTATTTGATACTAATTTACCTAGATTTCCTAATCTAAGAAAATTAGCTATATCAACTCATATGTCAAGCTTATCAATTATACAATCATTAATTAGTACATTATCAACATTAATATTACATATTAATGATGCATCAAACTTAGATAATGTTTTAGTTGGATATTATGATTATGAATTTAATAACATAAAAGAATTAACATTAATACTTGATCGTATAGGATCTATATTATGTTTACATATGTTTCCACAATTAGTTAAATTAACTTTGATATCAAAAAGTAGCTATGGATATAGTATGCCTGCGGTAGTAAATTTTATACCACATATTAAATCTATTAGATCATTGAGAGATTTATATTTATATAATATCAATGAGAAAGATATTTTAAATAATAATATTACTCTAGAAAATTTAATGCGAGTAAAATTACCAACGTTAAATATAAGCTTTAATAAAAATTCAGATTATATAGGTAATGAATATAAGATAATGAAACGTATATTATTGAAAGAATAAATATTTCTTGATCTTATTAATATGAGAATATACAATATCGTCAGTATCAGAAGAATTAGATAAAACTAATATATTATAATAAATATAAGAAGGTATCTGAAATGTAGATGACCTTATAGAGTCATAAAATTTATTAATTCTAATATATTTATTTTTTTTATTATCACATCTTAATAACATATTCATATTAACATGTTGAGTTACTATATCATTTATATATGATCTAATAACTAAATATGTATTAAACTTTCTACATTTATTAGTTTTATAATATTCAACTAAATGTTTTAAATAATTAATAGCTAATATATGATTATTAGGTACATACATTAATAAGTTACCATTAATAGAATTAATATCAACATTATCAAATGAACTTATTACATTAAAATGATGTTCTATATCGTAAAATAAACTACAATATTTGGCTGAATTATTTAATATTGAAATAAAAGGTGATGAATATATGTCTAAACCAATATTAATATCTTTTAATAATTCATTTGTTACTAATTTACCAGGAATATGATTATCAATAACATCAAACCAATAATCATTTACTTTTCCATCATGAAGGACGGAATAAGGGTGAAATATATTATATCTAATTATAGTAGCAATAGTATAATTAATATTAATGTTTACCATAGTATCTAATCTATTAGATCTTACAATTTTCGTAAATAAAATATCATTAATATATAAAGAATAATATTTAGAATATTTGATAAAATTAATTTCATAGTTACCTACATATTTAGGTAGTTCTTCGAGAATAAATGTATTAATATATTTAGTTATATAAGATTTAATAATAACTATATCTTTTATTTTTTTGTTAGATTTTTCATCAACTAAAAATAATATATCATTTACTAAACTTTTAAGTAGATCAGAATGTTCTTTGTAACTAACATCAATCAATCTATATACACTAATTGTAGTATTATTTCTGTTAATATTTATAGATAATAATTTCACTAAAAAGTTATTATATAAATTCAGTATATATTTAAGTATTTCTGTTTTAGATTCTGTTTCTTTGAATGTGAATGTAGTAAATATTTTATTTACTAGATGCATTGTTACTTTACATTGTTCAATATCAACACAAATATCACGATAAATATCTGAACATGAATTTACATCTAAAATATAATTACTTTCTTGTTTATCATAAGGTGATATAATGTTTTGCATAATCAAGATTTAATGAATAAATTAAATTTCTTTTACTAGTAATAATTATTCTTTCAATTAATTGTTATAGTTTAATCAAATAATTGATTCTTATTATATAAAAATTATTTACTTTAATTTTTTTCTTATTTAACAATAAATTACATATTAAATTTACTATAATAAATCAATCTTATTATGTCTTCTGGTAAGTTAAATGTAAGATTTATTAACGATGATAAAAATACTAATAGATACGTTATGTATCCTATAGTTTATAATGAAATTTATGAATTATATAATAAACTTAAGAAATCATTTTGGATTGCTGAAGAAGTAGATTTATCTCAAGATTTGAATGACTGGAATAATAAACTATCTGATAACGAAAAAATATTTATAAAAAATATATTATCTTTCTTTGTATCTTCAGATGCTGTGATCCAAGAAAATCTGTTATCTACTTTTATGAATGAAGTACATATATTAGAATCTAGAGCATTTTATTCTCTACAGATTGCAAATGAACAAATTCATCAAGATATGTATAAGAATATGTTAGTTGCTTATATTAATGATAGCGAAGAATTATATAAATGTTTTAATGCTGTTTATGATGATAAATTTATTAGAGCTAAAACTAAATGGGCTGAAAAATGGATCAATAACAATGATAAATTTGCATGTAGATTAATTGCTTTTGCTATTGTTGAAGGCGTATTCTTTTCATCTTCATTCGCTGCAATATTTTGGTTAAAGAGTAGAGGATTAATGCCAGGGTTAGCAGCATCAAATGAATTCATTTCACGTGATGAATCAAGACATACTGATCATGCAATAGAGTTATATAAATTATTAGTAGATAAGATTAGTGAAGAAGAAATAGTATCAATATTTGTTGAAGGTGTTGAATTAGAATGTATTTTTGTTGATTCTTGTCTTAATACTAAACTTATAGGAATGAATTCTAATTTAATGAAACAATATGTCAGATTTTGTGCTGATAGATTATTGTTACAATTAGGATGTGATAAATATTTTAAAGATGAAAATCCATTCGCTTTCATGAATATGTTATCTTTATCAGGTAAAACTAATTTCTTTGAACATAGAGCGACTGAATATAATAAAACATTTATTTTAGATATGCAAAATACATCAGATGATTTTTAATATTTTAATATTAATCAATTAGAATAAATTTTATAATCAAAAATAATGGACAATAATAAAGCATATGTAACATTGTCAGATAATCATATTCAATTAGTAGGTTATATTAAAATGTTTAACGATTATTTGGCTGATAAACTAAATGAAAATGTTAAAAAAATAATAATACAAAAATTATCAAAATATGGCGATCCTAATAGTGAAATTACACATATATCTTATTTAAAATATCTAAGTATACAAATACATGAATTAATAGTAGTTTCAAATAAAAATCTAACAACAATATCTAATGTTAAATCTCAACTTAAAATGCTCAAACAAGCTAGTACAGAAAATTCTGCTAAAAAAACTCAATATGAAATAGCATTAAATGACTTTAATAAAGTAAAACATAAATATGAAATTATAACTTATGATCAACTTAATGAATTAATCTTAGAAATAGAAAAAGCAGTTATTAGAACGATTCCTTATAAATTATCTCCATTATTTTTATTAGGTAGAGTAACACAACAATTGTTAATTACTGCAAGTGAACTTGAAGATCAATGTTTTGATGAAAAGTCACAAGATTATATTATCGATGAAAATGCATTGAATGATTGTGAATTATCATTTCAAATTAGTATAGAATTAATTAATACTACTTTAACTCAATCGAAAGAAATAAAAAAACAATTTAGTAAAAATATTAAATATGATGATAATATTGAAGATAATGATTATGTAGAATATACAAGTCAAAAATCGGAATTAACAGATGAACAAGAAGATGAACAAGAAGATGAACAAGAAGATGAACAAGAAGATGAACAAGAAGATGAACAAGAAGATATTCATGAATATGAAACAAAAAAAAACTAAAAAAGTGGTTATTAATGGTATTTCAAATATTGTAGAAAAAATATATCTGAAAATGAAGATGGATCAGATTGAAAAAATTATACAGTTAGTTTTGAAGATTGACAATTGATAAAAATTACATAAAAAATAATAAGTTAATATTAATATATTATTGATCTATAGGCATTTCACCTTCATTATCTATTATATCGTCTAATATAGGTGCTAAATCATCTATACCAATTAAATCTGCTTCAAATAATGTAGATGTAACTGCTAACATTAAATCATTCTTACATAATAAAGTATCTGATTTAATTATTTGTTTAATTATTGTATTTGATAATTCATTATCTTCTTCATTAAATTGAATAGCATCTATATAAAAAAAGGCCTTCATCCAATTTAATAATTCTATAGCTTTATTTTCTATATCTGATATTTTTTTTGATGTAAACATTTTTTTATAAGAATAAAGTTCATTGTATATATTAAATAGTTGTTTAGCATTATTATATCCTTTTTTAATTTTATAAGTGAAATATACATTTATATAAGAATTTACTCTAAATATTATATAACTATTAAGATTATCAGGAGGTTCTAATTCAGCTGCACCAGTAACAATATCATCATATTTAATTTTCTCACATTGTCCTATAGAATTCCATACATTAGTAGTTTCACCATATCTAAATGACATTTGCGTTAACATTTCATCAGTTAATTTAATATCGATCCATTTGTCAATATCATTTGAATCTAATTTGATCACAGATCTATTTGCTTCACCAAAAGCTATTTTTTTGAATTTGATTGCAGGTACTGTATTACTCATAGTCTTTTGAATATTAGATTTACTATTTTCATATTTATTTTTGTATTTAATTATATAGTCTCTTTTATCATTTCCTGAAATATCTAAATATAGTCCACATTTTTTACATTTATCTATAGTTTTTTCTCTTTGGTGTGAACCACCTTCAGGACATATATTAAAATAATAACTTAATATACTCTCTGATAATTGAATACTTTCTATTATAGTTAACATATTAGAATCATCTTTTAATCTAGATTTACTACGATATAAATCATTCTTAGATGAATACATATCATCAGGAAATTTCTTATATTTAATTAAAGATGCTTCTGATCTGTCTACTATTTTACTATCATAAACAAATTTATCCCATTTAATAAGTTCACCTTGTTCATTATATAATTCACACAAATTAAATTTATCTCTTTTCTCACTTTTTTCATATTTACCTGAATCTAATAACATAATAACAGGTCTTAATAAATCTACTTGAATTTGTTTATTATTAACTTTATCAACATGATTAATAAAATCTACTTCATTTTTATCAGATATATTATATGAATAAGGATGATCTATATTACCTATAACCATCCATAATCCAGTCTTATAATATTTTACCATTAAATTATAAATAGTTATAACTTGTTTATCTCTTAACTTATTTAATTCATTTTTGTTATCTTTTTTGATTTTATAATTATTTATTTTATCAACTTGTACCTTTTCATTCTTACCTCCTTTAGTTTTATTATTTTTAATATTATCTATTTTAATTATAGAAATATTTTGTTTACTATTATCATTATTTGATCTATATTGTATGTTAATATTTTTATTATCATCAGCATTGATATGCGTGAATAAATTATATAAATCAATATCATTTACTTTTATTTTATCAGGAAAGTTATCTTTACTATCTTTATTGTATCTATCTTTATTATCATGTATATCAAACGAATTATTAATTATTAATTCTTCATTATCTTTATTAGTTAATATAACATTTACATCATTTTTATTTATTATATTGTCATAAATATCTTGTTCTTTTTTAGATAATGATTTAATACTTAATTTATTAGGTAAAATAATAGGTATTAATGGAGTAAATCCTATATCAAATATATTATCTTTAAATAAAACAGATAAATCATCATTTGTGATATTATCTTTTGGAAAATTTATATTAGAATGTAATTGTATTAAACTATTCTCATTTGATTTATTATCTTTATATGTTAACTTATCTGTTAACTTATCAGATATTATATTAGATAATATATTAGTATTTCCACTTCCGTGTTTGTAAATATAATCATCTATTTTTATTAATGGTAAATTAGAAGTTGCATTTATTTTTTCTTTTCTATTTGTTCTTAGTTTAACATTAACTACATATTTAGCACAAAAAGAAACTATATCCATTTTCATTATCATTGCACCCAACTTATATATTGGATTTGAATACATTAAACTATTATCATTATCTTGTTTGGATACTTTAGTTACTTCTATATCAGATAGTTGTTTTCTATATTCATCTATAGCTTTTCTTGTTGATATTTTTTGCGAAATAGAAATATTACCTAAAAATAAGTTATAATTAAATGTTATGTCATTTCCAGTAATCTTTTCAATATTAAGTAAATATGCGGCAAATACTTTATCAGCAAATATAGATCTCCATTGATCAATATTAGATCCTAAAGGTAAATTATTAACTAAACTAATAATTATACTATAACAGCTATTAACCATATTTCTAATTAATACTGTTTTATCATAAATAGCTTCAGAAAACTTTACATAATTGTGTATCATATAACTAGCATCTTTCCATAAAGCATTTCTATGTTCTGATATTATAATTTGTTTATGTTCATTTGGTAAAACATATTCTTTTTTATATAATTCTTCATTACATATTCTACAAATAACACTACTTTTATATTGTGAATCTTTATCTACAAATATCTCAAAGTCATGTTTTATTTGATCAAAAGTTTTTCCATTTATTACATAATCAATAGTTATAAATTTATGAGGACAAATCAATCTTAATTTACATAACTTACATAAACAAAAAGATGTCATATTTTCAGTATCTTTATCATCATGATTTATATAATTTTTAATTTGTTCATATACTTTTCTATATTCATCTTGATTAATAGCTTTATTTAATCTATTTATTACATTAATATGATCACATTTATTATTATTTAATGTATTCCAAAAAGATTCCAATTCTTCGATCTCTTTTTCTATTCTTTTAATTTTATCTGGTGGTATAACAGCTAATAACGCAGATAATGTATGATTTTTAGGTTTTAGTTTATTAAACTCCGATTCACCATATAATGTTTTGAATATAAATGAATATCTACCAACTTTTACTAGTTCTTTTAATACTTGTCTATTTACATATTTAGTTTCAGCAATTCTATCTCTTTTATATTTTTGATTAAATAACATATGTAAATAATCTTCATACTCATTGTTAATAATTAATATATTTGTTGGAATAGATTCATACTCTGTATACGGAATAGATAGTTTAATATATTTATAATATCCTAACATTTTTTCATCTATACTTAATAATGGTAAATTTACATAAGTTAAGTTTTTTATCATATTCATAATATATATATCATCTAATTTAACATTCATTAAATGATCTAAATATCTTTTTCTATATAAAATACTTGTACTCGATCGTAAATATTCTAAACTATTCAATATACTTGCATAAATATTATATGCTCTTTCGGGTTTATATACTAAATATTTATATGAAATTAAATCAATAAAATTCTGATAAGAAGTATCATCAGTTTGTACTTTCTCATGATCTAATATATTATTATATTTCATAGGATTTTTTGGAGGATAAATTCCTATAGGATAAGTATGTAATTTTAGATCTATTAAAGCAGAATGTTGATAATAATCTGACATTACATAACTAGTAAAATCAAATCGATAATCATAATAATTTTTATTCTTATTAAAAGGATATAATATTTCAACTATAAGATTTTCTTTTATCAAAGTATCAGGTATAATTAATCCTATTATATTTATAGGTGTGTTATATGGTACATTTTTGATTATATCTTTCCATAATATATTATCAAATAATAAATTTTCTTCATCTGTTTCTATTTTATGATTTTTATGTTCGAATAATTGTCGTATAGCATTAGATTCAATATCGATACCTAATACTGTTTTATCAGTTATTATTCTAGTTTCATAAAATGTTTTACTATTATATATAGGTATAACACCTTTAGTTATTATCTTTCTTAATATAAATGGTAACGATTCATTAGGATTAACTATTATTTCATTATTTATTAATTCATTATATATAAGTCTTTCAGGTAAGCTTATATTAGTAGTAGTTATATTAATGTTTTCATTATCTTTTTCTTTAGCTTTAGCTACAGTAATAATAGTCATTTTGTTTTATTAAAGCAATAAAATAGTGAATTAAAATTGAATATAGTTTTTTATTATTTAAATATTGTTACAATATGTCATCTGAAGATAAGTGTGTTAATACAATTATTGACAGATTATCAGTTATCTCCTTAGAGAATAAGACACTGACAATAGAACAAGAAGCAATTGAAATTAAAAATTGTTTATTTATTAATGAAAACTCAGCCAATATAGATGACATTCCTTTATCAAATTATATCAAAAAAATAATAAGAAATGAATCTTCATATATAAGTAATTTAGTTAGAAATGTGTTAATAACAAACATTAAATCTTATATAGAGCAATTGATTAGTCAATTGACTACTAATCCTAAATTACAAATTACATTAATTAAAATATCTAATTTATATATTTCTTATTGCAAAGATAAAGTAGAAAATAGTAGACCTAATGACTTTGATGTTACAGCATTTAATGGTCTTATTTTCGATGATTTAGGAGAAATATTATGTATACCTCCTAGAAGTATGTTGAGATTTAACAAACTAGATAAACTCAAGATCAATAAATATGAATATAGAGCTTATATAGCAATAGATGGTACTATATTTAATTTATATTTCAATAATGGATGGAACATATCAACTAATAAAGGTTACATGATGAATAAACATACTATGTTTGGTAAAATTCCATTAAAAGATTTAATAATCAATATTTATAAAAGTAAAGCTAAGACTTTAGGGATTAAACTGTCTAGAGATGACTTTACAGAATTTTTAAATAAAGAGTATTCATACACATTTAGAATGACAAGTATCGACTGGAATATAGGAATTAACTCATCATTTACTGATCTTGTATTTATACAAGCAACTCACAGGAAAAACTTTAATATAGTATATAATTTATCACTATTTAATGAAGAAATAAGTAATGTTATTAATACAATAACACCTATAGATATAGATTATGCATTATCTTTATTTACTGAATCTAGAAATTTTGATAAATTTAGACATAGTAACTTCTACAAAGAAAATCCACATTTTTCAGGTATAATATTAAGATCTAATAATAAATATCATAATGATATATTCTTAGAGTCAGAAAAGATGGAACATTTACGAAAATATATATATTCACAAGTTAATGTATCAACTAATATAAAACAACTAGCATTACACCATTATTTAACTACTATAAAACCTTCAGATATTGATAAATTGTTATCAATTTATCCACCTTTTAAAGATAGATTTAATGAATTTTCACAACAAATGGATAAATTAGTTAATATAATAATACAAAAAATATCAGGTAAAACAGACTTTAATTTATCTGCTGAATATGATATGGTTTCAGATTATTTTATTAAAACTGATATTATAGGTGAAATAAGTTACTTAAAAGATGCAAATTTATATTTTAATATATTAGATATCTTAAAAAATAATAAATATGAAAAGATTTATTTATCTTTATGGTGTGATGTTAAACAATAAATAAAATATTAATTAATTTAATAAATAAATTAATAATAACCCTATGATTGAACTAATAAATAAACAATAATATCTAATAATTTATATAATATAATTAACTATTTTTTTGTTATAATTGATTAAATATTCTTAGAGATTATACCTAATAGACTAATATAATGAATATATGGGGGGGTAATAGTCTTTTCTATATTCATAATAAATAAAATTCATAAAATAAGCTTTTATCAACAAAATCGATATATTTTGTCTATATATAGATCAATAAAAAATTGAATAATACTATACTATGTTTGGGTAGCGGCAACTGCGAAAGTAGTGTGTTGTTACTTTTTTGCTAGTTTTTTGAGTATCATTCACAATTTAAAAATATATTAGATTAATACTATTTTACATGATATTTTATCATTATAATATTTATATATCATGTAATCATTATTATATAATATAGCTATATATATGTTAAAAATTGAATTATATGATAGTATATCTAATATACTATGAATTCTCCAGGTTACATACTTGCAAGTATCAAGGATATTTATGATGATACTATCATAGTACCAATAGCACCTTCTAGAGAAATATATTATATTTCTCCTACAGGAACTTTTAGCATAGATGAAGTTATTCAAGAAATTCAATACGATAAAGGAGAATGGGTCAAATCCTTATTTGGATTATATGTATATAATCCATTATTTAGCAAACTAAACAAATACGATGAAATTATTAATATTGTTATAGGATCTAAAGTTACTAAAGTATACTCACAAATATATATTCAAGCGTATAAAATAATAAAACAATCTTTTGATATATGTAAACGAGATATTATGATAGATATAGAATTTGAGACTAAATTATCTATAATAGTCCATTTACCTAATAATTCTTATGCAGCATCTAGACTATTCACGAATGGGGATATTATTCCGAATACTGATGATTACTATATATATATATTATATATAGGTCAAATATATGAACTTACAAGTGAAAAAATAATTGTACCAACAACTTACTTTAAAGTAGGTTCTACATCTAGATCATTTAATGAACGTTATGAAAAATACTTTAAAGGTGATGCTTCTTTTAGAAAAATTAAAAGATCTCATTTTATTGATCCATATATTAAATTAGTAGAATCTGATATTATACCACCTTTTATAGACACTGAAGCTACTATAAGTTGTTTAGTATCAAGTTCATTAAAAGAAGACATTGTAGATAAAAGAACTGTAAAAGATCTATTAGATGGTAGTAATATTAAATTAAGATTTGATAATATAATTTATGATAGTTATTATTTAGCTATGTGTAAATTATACAATTATAAAACATTAAAATTTAACAATCATAAAGAGACTAGAGGTATATTTAGCTTATCCAAAGGAGAGATATCTAATATAACTGAAAAATATATATCATTTATTAATAATCTTATGATTAAATCATTGAATGATAAATCTTCTGATAGTTCACATCTAAATTCTGATATAATGAATTATATGTTAGATAAATGTAGAAAAATAAATATAATATCGAAAGATAATGATGATCAAAAAATATCTACAAATATACATAATACAAGTTCAAATAATACATATTCATTTAGTACAGGTGATATATCAGGTAATAATATAATAAATAGTCCATTATATAAAGTCAATACAGGTGTAATAGTAAAAGGTTCAACAAAACAACCTGATATTAACCAAAGAATTGATAAAACTAAAATTATTAATCTATATGTGATGAGATTATGTTATATTATTAAATTATTGATAATTGATTCATGTTCATCGAAAATTATAAATAATTCTATTATAGATAAAATAATAGATTCATTTTGCGAATATTATAAATTACATGATGATAAAACTAATATTAAAGATAAAATTAATAATAATCTTAATTCTGAGAATATATATTTGACATAATAATTTAGTATAATTTTTTTTATAACAAAAAAAATATCACATAAGAACCAAAACAGGAGCTATCTGCTTTATAAAGTCCTCAATTTTTATATTTGAAATAATTAATGTTCCAGTTCTTTCACTCAACATGCATTTATCTATATAAAATAGTCCTTTAATTATGAATTTAGTTTGTTCAACTTTATCTTTATGAACTTCTTTTATTAATTTATATGTTTTAAACGCCGTTAATTTAAAACTATTTTCTTCATGAACGTGAACATCAGATCCTTCTTGATTAGCAAATAATTTTACATAATCTTTAGATCTATTTTGTCTATCGTGTCTATCATCTATATATTCAGTAAAGGTGAATGATTTTCTAACTTTTTTTATATTAGCCGATCTTTGCATATAATCTTCAGGAGATAATATATCTTTCCTTTTAGTCATTGTATCTGTTGGAGTTGAATATATTGATGATACTGTCGAAGAAACTGATTTATCTCTAATACTTTTAGTAGGAGTTGTAACACCTGTAGATGTAGTGGATGAAGATAATTCTGATACTCTAGAAGGTATAGAAACATATGGTTTAATTAAACGTTCTAAAATAGGTTCTTGTTCAATTTCAGTTATTAAATTATCAGTTTGATCTAATTTACTAGATTTAATTACTTTATTTCTTGATCTATATGATATATGACTTATAGTTGATGCTGAATCCATAGGATCATGATTTTCTAATATTTCTAATTCAGTTAATTTATTTTCTGATTTACATGTAAATATATTAGTTTGGAATTCAGAGAGTTTAATATCCCTTTTATTCAATTTGTAATATACACACTGTTGTTCCATTATATATTCTATAATATTTCGACTTAATAGTATTCTATCAATCATTCTAGGCATTTTATTTACTACATATTCAGTTTCTTTGAAATAGTATTCTCCTTCATCATATACAAAGTCAAGTATCAAATATATGTCATCATTTTTAATGTGAAGAAATATCTTCTCATCACATTGACTCGTATTATCATTGTCACTGTTACAACTACTCATCATATGTAGTATTTATTTATACATTATTTTATTTCACTTTTTTATATTACTTTAAAGTATCAAAAAAACATAGAAGCTCGGAAGCCTCTATGTCATATCTCTAGGCCCTCTCATGAACAAAGTTCAATCAAGAGCACAGTAGAGATATTTCAAGTTACCCCTCTTTTGTGAAGAGGGTAACTATATATTAACAGTACTTATTCAATTTTTATGTATATATCTATTTATGCATTTAATAATGTATATATTTGATATATACTATATAACAAAAAAGTAGCGGATAGACCAGTAAACCAGTCTATCCACTACCAAATATTGAATTATCATTTTCAATTTTTTTTTAAAAAAAATATGAAACAAATACGTTTAATATATAATAATGGATAATACTGATATTAAGAATATTATTGATGAAATAAAAAAACTCAAAACTAGTGTAGATATTAATATTAATATACAAATAATTCATCAACGATCCAACAATACTATAAATCATTATGAAGAAAAAGATTCTAAAATAGATTCTATCAATATAGTTAAAGATGGAGCAACTATAATTAATCAAAAAATTGATGATATTAATAATATAAATAATAATATTAATAATAATGATAGAATTGAATTATTTATTCATAAATTTATGTATGAAAATGAAGAATTAAATCAAATAACTACATTAAAAGAACCATTAGTAGAAATAAGTCATATATTGAGAGAATCAATTAAATCACATACTATAATAGATGAATTTATTGATCCTGATTTTGAACGTGATAATATATCAATAAATATATTAGATATATCAGCTAGATTAATATATATAAATACTATAGATTATGAAACAAATAGATCAATGTTTAATAAACTTGTAAATATATACGAACCTCACAAGTTTACTAAACTATTATGTGTAAATAATATATATAAATGTAAGATAACTAACACTCAAATATTTAACATAATTAAACAATAATTTATTATTTTTTAATATGAATCAACTAATAAATAATATACAATCTATGGAGATTGATAAAAAATATAATATATATTGTTATATAATATTAGATGAATATAATAATAATTTGCTATATTATATGTCTACTAAATATATAGATTTATATACTAATACTTTAGAATATACACTTAAAGATCATTTTATCATTGATAATTATAATTCACAAATACAAAAAATTATAGATACTATTGTTGATATAAGTTCAGGTTATAATATAAGAATTAATAATAATATTATAAAAGGACTTAGATATAACTTTGAATACCCTTTTCAAGATTTTAATGAATTTATCACTAATATATTAAATCTATTAAGATATATAAATTGATTAATTTATTATTTTTTTTGTCATTTATTAAATATTAAATTAGGTTTAATATATTTAAAACTTATAATTACTGATATAATTATAGCTATAAATATCATAATAATAATTATTATATTAGTATGAATAGTTGTAGTATTATATTGATTATTAGATGATTTATTTGTAGGTATTGGAGTAGGATTATTAGTATTTGGAGGTAAAGATAATATTCCATCTATTTGCTTAGAAGCATCAACTAACATTTGATTATTTACACATGCGTTTAACACTTGATTATATATAGCAGTTTGTGTTATACCATATGCTCTTGTTTTTCCATTAGTTACAATAACATTTTGTCCAGCTATTAATCCTTGATATATTTGAGTAGCAAAATTTTTATTTAATCCTGAAATGATCATATTAACTATACTAACATAATTAGGATTAGTTATATCAGTTTTAACTGTTGGTCTTGCATTAGGATTTATCATATTACCTGGTGTATTTAACCATGAAGCAACATAATTAGCAGCAGCAATAGCAGGTGATGAAATATCACAATTAGCAGTAAAATTAGATACAATTTGTTGATCTATATCAGAAGCACTACAAACAGAACAAAATAATTCAGGATTAGGTAATTTATTAATTAAAGCATATTTACATTCAGGACTAGTTGCTGCTACTAACGTTTGAGATTTTACTTCAGGTGATGTACAGTCAATAACAGAACTCTGTGTTAAATTCACTACTTGATAACATGTAGAAGAGTTCTTAAGCGCGTGAGTAAGAGCATTAGCATATAAATTAGCTAATGAAGCTATAGTTGTATTAGAAGGAACTACACCATTTCTTAAATTTGTAAGAGAAGACATTTTATTACTTAGATAAATTAGTTTTACTATATTTAACTACAACAAAGGATAATATTATACACATTAACACAAACATAAAGATTATAATATTATTAGTTGTAAATAATGTATTAGATGATATATTATTATTATTATTAGGTTTATTAGATGTATTTGTAGAAGGATTAACTAAAGGTTTATTTACAGAAGGTGTACTTGTAACAGGAACTGTTTTAGGTGCTACAATTTGTTCTTTTTTTAGATCTGATAAGTAAGTATTTAGAGCTTGTATAAATTCTGGTGTTCTTATAGTATTTAACATAATAGATGCTACTATATTTTGATTTATTCTTGATTGAACACCAATACCATTTATATTAATATTTTGTACAGATAATATATTAGTGATAGCTTTATTTACACCTTCTGTTGTTAATGTATCCAATAAAGTACCTAAACTTGCAGGCATTTTAACATTAGGATTTAATGTAGATAATTGATTAGAAATAGATATCTTAATCTTATTTAATAATTTATCGTCTATTCCACAATTAGATGTTACTTGTAAGAAATTACTTTGATTAGTATCTGTTAAACAACAAGCATAACAAAATGTACATAGATTAGGATCATTTGGTTGTAGTGTTTGTCTAGCTAATGAACATATTTCTCCATTATATACTACTTGACCCCAATTACTAGGAGGATTACAATTTATATTAATTAATTGTGCTTGAGTAAGTTGATTAGCAGATGCAAAACAACCTAGATTGTTTAATATATTATTTGTTATTAAATTAGAAACTTCATCAGTAAATAAACTCATTTTGTTTATTTAAAGAAATATTTTAACTTTTAAAAATTGAGAATATATTAAATAAATATTAATGTCTAAAGTTAACTCTAATATAGATAAAAGTTTAACTATTTATGATGATAATATAAGTATTAAAAAAAGTAGAACAATAGGACATAGTGTTTATGCATTAGCTAAAAATACAGATAAAGATAATATATCTAATGATAATCATTTAATTGTTCATACTGATAATCCTAATAAACATATAGCTAAATATACTGCATATGCATTAGGTAATTTATATAACGAAGTAGTAGATAATACATCTAGAGCAGTAGATGTAAAAAGATATCAAAGCGAATTATATGATAAAAATCAATCTATAGAAATACTTAAAATGGAGATAGAATCTTTAAGGAATGGTAGCAAATCTATCAATGAAGATGTAAAAATAGAAGATAAAATTAAGGGTAAAAAAATAGAAAAACAAATGAATAAATATAAAGCTCGATTAGATAAGATAAATATACAGATAGCTTGTTATGAGAGTAAAAAGAACGATATGATAAATATCATAAAATCACTAGAAATGGGTTCTTTAGATGATTGTTCTGATGTAGAATAATAAAAAAATTTGAAAAATCCTATAGAATATGCGTAATCACACGATGTCTACTGCTCCTGCTACTGTTGTTCGCGCTGCTAATGATCAAGGCGTTGCTCCGGCTCCTCCTGTTGATCCTGCTGTTCGTGCTGCTCCTGCTGCTGCTCCGGCTCCTGTTAGCTATTGTAGCCGATGCAATACCGATCCGTGTACATGCACTATGGCTCAGATTCAAGCTGAACTTGATAAAGTTGATGCTGCTGCCCTTGCAAAGTTTAATCCACCTCCTCGTAACGTGGATGCAGAGAATGAGATGTTTAGGATGGTCAGTCAAACCGATGTGCCTGGTTTCTGTCCCTCCTTCGAGAAGATAAACGACTCCAAGGAATTTTACGCTCGTATAGGTAAATTTCTGGATGACATGTGTTTTGGAATGAACAAGGAAGAGTCTGATTCTGCGAAGAGGTCGTTCAAGAATCACAAGTCAATGCTTCCATACATGTTATCGAGTCGCTCAAGTTTGAATGGAGTTGCATGGTTGAGGGAAAGTCTTCGAGACCAATGTGGAGAGTTGAGGTTTTTCGACATTGGCCCTGTGAAGTTAGTAATGGATTCTTGGTTAGCCATTCTGATTGACGACGAGACAATGGAGGCGGTCGGTTCAAGTCTGTGGAAGGAAAAATGTGCCATTTTCACTGGAAGAATCAACGAAATGTTGCTTATTATTGGCAAAACCGAATTCAATTACCTCGAAATTCTCAAGCTCATCTTTGACGAGGACAGTTTTACTAAGTTTGCAAACGAAAAGAACGAGATCGCTGACACTTCAGATCGTTTGAATGCTTCTTTTGGTCGTGATACATTTACAGTTGAGTCCAAAATAACGATCAAAAGAGGAGTTGAAAAATTCGAATTTACTGTGAACGAACCTTTCACCACACTTGTTTCTTACCTTTCTTTCATACATGTTTCCACGCAAAAAGACTATTGTCCAAAACTGAAAAGACTGATGACACTTCTCTATGGTTATGGTGGTGATTTTCTCGCGACAAAGGGAAATCAATTCTCAGCTCTGGCAGATAAGGCTGTTCAAAAGTACACTAAATGTACAGCCAACATCAATGACGCCATCATTGTAACTTTCAAATTACTCAGGTTCCTTTACTTTGCTAACATCAGAACACAACTTGACTTTACCCCTGATGATATCTGGTTTGAGCTTCCTCATCGCGCGAAGTGCCTCGTCTCATCACTCGCGTGGTACTTCTCACCAACTTTGGTGGCTATGGGAGTTCCTGTGACCCCTGCTCCCATTTCAGAAAAAGATCAAGCAAGAGGAATCGTCATCAAAAAACCAGTCAAACCCTCCAACTTCAACCTTCACCAGTACCTTCGTAATGATCTCATGCGAGACGGACTCTACATCGTCTACGATGAGAAAATTACGGTTGTGCAATTACTAACTCACAGCCAATTTATACAACAACGTCAACTTGAGAATGGTGGTGGTCGTGGTGGTCGTGGTGGTCGTGGTGGCCGTGGTGGATTTGGTGGTCGTGGAC